>Ga0315907_10000036_pt1 | contig 184957 bp, 180 predicted proteins | sample LakEriMetagenome_3_FD_203525 | JGI IMG/M metagenome (GOLD analysis project Ga0315907, IMG submission 203525) | Freshwater fungal communities from buoy surface, Lake Erie, Ohio, United States - Buoy 12 MA123 | ecosystem: Environmental > Aquatic > Freshwater > Lake > Lake biofilm | place: USA...
GCAGGGCTATCAACATGGCTTGGCTCCCGAGGTCGATTGCGAGGACTCTATCAATTCTTGCAGAACCGCTCGGGCTATGAAAAGGGGATAGCGTTTAGGGTCTATGCAATCGTCCGGGATGCGACACTTAAGCCTATCACCTTGACCGAAAAATCCCATAGATTGCAGCCTTCGCAGATGCTTACGCACATACAGAATGCCGGGCGTAACGATCAATGCCCATGCTGCCAGCACAGTCGCCACATATTTCCAGCTTTGACGAACCTCCAGGTCTGGTGCCGACCCAAGGACGAACAGGAGGCCTGTTCCGATTGCCCCTGCAACAAGCAGGTACACCACAAGGCTCACGGCCATCTTGGTCGCTCCTGCAAGGAAACTGCCAATCAGCAGCAATGCATGTGTGTAAAGAAAAAGCACACAGCTAACGCCGATACATGCAGCAGCGGTGCGAATGGCTAGTTCAGTCAGTGGCATAAGCAAATCTAAGGCCTATCTTCTTGGCTAGGAGCTGTGGCAGTTGGGTCTGAACTGCACATGCGCATAAACAAAAAGTATCAGTTCTTGGACGGCAGTAGCCCTGGTGAATTGACATGAAACCCCATGATTTGCCAGCCATCCCCATTGCGCCGCAGCACTACTTTGATTTGTGCCGCGCCTCCTTCAAAGTCGGCATTTGCAACATAGTCACCCCAAGTTCCATTGAATTGAGAGCCTGGATAAACACCTGTACCCACACGGCCTACAGGTTGGTGCAGTTTCTGTAGCTTTCCAAGCTTTGAAAACCAAGCGAACAAATCAGACATCTGTTGCTTCGCGCCAGGTTGAAGTATTTCTGGTGCAGCCCTTGTCAGTAGTTCCTCTGAGTTCCACGTCGCAACGATCAGTGGCACGTTCGTTTCTATGTATGCAACCGCGTCCTTATCAAGCGCCACGCCCTTGGGTATGAAGATTGCTGCGGCAATGCCAATCACTACCAGTAAAAGAAGAAATAAGCCGCCAAAAAACTTAAGAAATTTGTTCACACTCAACTCCTCCAATTGCCAATAGTTGAAAAGATCTTAATGTCTGCCGTCAGCACTGCCTTTAGGCTTTTGCGAAAACAGTTTGGTCTCGGTCACAAAGTTTTGAAGGCATTTCTCATGCAAAGCGTCTTGAAAGCAACGCTTTGCTACACTCAAACCCATGTTCATCCACCAAGCGTTTATGACAGGTTGCAGTGACCGGGGAGCCTGGCCCTGGCGTATGCCTGCATATCTGAACGCCTGAAAGCACCGGGGCATACGCCCACGCGTGCATCCGTGGCCCCGCCGGGGCCGACCCCATGAACTGCGGCGCACCCTAGCGCGCTGCTTTGCAGGAAGCCTGCCCTCATGACCGAATCAGACTTTTTGAACCTGGCCCGTGACGGCTACAACCGCATACCGCTCACGGCCCAGGCCTTTGCCGACCTGGAAACCCCGCTGTCGCTGTACCTCAAGCTGGCCCACGCTGAAGGTGCGGGCCACAACAGCTTTTTGCTGGAGTCTGTGGTGGGCGGCGAGCGTTTTGGGCGTTACAGCTTTATTGGCCTGCCTGCTCGTACCCTGCTGCGCGCCAGTGGTTTTGGGCCAGATGCCCGCACCGACGTGGTGACCAATGGCCAAGTGGTAGAAACCGCGCCCGGCAACCCGCTGGACTTTATTGCGGCCTACCAAAAGCGCTTTAAGGTGGCCCTGCAACCGGGCTTGCCACGTTTTTGCGGCGGGCTGGCGGGCTATTTTGGCTATGACGCGGTGCGCTACATCGAGAAAAAGCTCGAGGCATCTTGCCCGCCCGACACCTTGGGCTGCCCCGACATTTTGCTGCTGCAATGCGAAGAGCTGGCGGTGATCGACAACCTATCGGGCAAGCTGCACCTGATTGTGTACGCAGACCCCACCAAGCCCCAAGCCTATGCCCAGGCCCAGCAAAGGCTGCAAGCCCTTAAAGACAGGCTGCACGCCCCGGTCAAGGCGCCGGTGGTGCAAGCCAGCACGCCACACCCTGTACAGCGCAGCTTTGCCAAAGACGACTACTTGGCTGCCGTAGGCCGAGCCAAAGAGCTGATTGCCGCGGGCGACTTCATGCAGGTGCAGGTGGGGCAACGCATTCACAAGCGCTACACCGAAAGCCCCTTGAGCCTCTACCGGGCGCTGCGCTCGCTCAACCCATCGCCCTACATGTATTACTACGACTTTGGCGACCACCAAGTAGTAGGCGCCAGCCCCGAGATTTTGGTGCGGCAAGAGCGCACCCCAGCGGGCACCAAAGTCACCATACGCCCCTTGGCTGGTACCCGCCCCAGGGGCGCAACGCCCGAGCTGGACAAAGCCGCCGAGGTAGAACTGATCAACGACCCCAAAGAACGGGCCGAGCATGTCATGTTGATTGACTTGGCACGCAACGACATAGGGCGCATTGCCCAAACAGGCACCGTCAAGGTGACCGAGGCCTTTGTGGTTGAGCGTTACAGCCACGTCATGCACATCGTTAGCAACGTAGAAGGCATGCTCAACGAAGGCATGAGCAGCATGGATGTGTTCAAGGCCACATTCCCTGCGGGCACGCTCACAGGCGCACCCAAGGTGCATGCCATGGAGCTGATCGACCAACTGGAGCCCACCAAGCGCGGCCTGTATGGCGGTGCTGTGGGGTACCTGAGCTACGCGGGCGATATGGACATTGCCATTGCCATCCGCACCGGCATCATCAAAGATGGCACTTTGTATGTGCAGGCTGCCGCTGGTGTGGTGGCCGACTCGGTGCCCGAGCTGGAGTGGAAAGAAACCGAACACAAAGCCCGCGCCCTGCTGCGTGCGGCCGAACTGGTGGAAGAGGGCCTGCAATGACCCGCGCAATCAACCAAGTACAGCCCTGCAACACCATGCAAGATGTGCGCCGCCACATTGATGCGCTGGACGATGTTTTGGTGCCCCTGCTGGTGGCACGCAGCGGTTACATGACCCAGGCTGCACGCATCAAGCAAGACGCCCAGCAAGTGCGCGATGAAGACCGCATTGAAGCCATTGTGGCCCGCGTGCGTGCCCAAGCGGCTGCCGAGGGTGGCCCGCCTGATGTGATCGAGGCCATTTACCGCAGCATGATGGAAGCCTACATTGCCTTTGAACACCAAGAGTTTGCCCGCCTGCGCACAGCCCCGGCTGTGCCTGCCGCAAGCCCCACCGGGAGCCAGCCATGAAACTGCTGATGGTCGATAACTACGACAGCTTCACCTACAACATCGTGCAGTACCTGGGCGAGCTGGGGGCCGATGTGGAGGTAGCGCGCAACGATGAAATCACGCTGGCCGACATTGACGCCCGCTTGGCTGCGGGCCAGTTAGACCGCTTGGTCATATCGCCAGGGCCTTGCTCGCCTGCCGAGGCAGGTATTTCGGTAGCGGCCATACGCCACTTTGCGGGCAAGCTGCCCATTTTGGGCGTGTGCTTGGGCCATCAGTCCATAGGCGCGGCATTTGGCGGCACTATTGTGCGGGCGCAGCAGCTCATGCACGGCAAAACCAGCGTGATCACCACCACCCAGCAAGGCGTGTTTGCGGGCCTGCCCCGGCAGTTCACCGTCAACCGCTACCACTCGCTGGCCATAGACCGCGCCACCTGCCCCGATGTTCTAGAGGTAACCGCCTGGACGGACGACGGCGAGATCATGGGCGTGCGCCACAAAACCCTGGCTGTGGAGGGCGTGCAGTTCCACCCCGAGAGCATCTTGACCGAGCACGGCCACGCCATGCTGAAGAACTTTTTGCACCCCCACGCCTGACTTTTGCGAGGTCGTTCATGTCGATAACCCCCCAGCAAGCCCTGCAACGCGCTATAGAGCACCGCGAGATTTTTCACGACGAAATGCTGCACCTGATGCGCATGATCATGGGCGGCGAGCTGTCGCCCGTCATGACGGCGGCCATCATCACGGCACTGCGCGTTAAAAAAGAAACCATCGGTGAGATCACCGCAGCCGCGCAGGTCATGCGGGAGTTTTCTACCAAAGTGGCGGTACAAGATGCCACGCATTTGGTGGACATTGTGGGCACAGGGGGCGACGGGGCGCATACCTTCAACATCTCTACCTGCGCCATGTTTGTGGCCGCTGCAGCGGGGGCGCGTGTCAGCAAGCACGGTGGGCGCAGTGTCAGCAGCAAAAGCGGCAGTGCCGATGTGATGGAAGCGCTGGGCATCCACATCAACCTTGCGCCTGCCGCTATTGCCCAGTGCATTGCCGAAGTGGGCGTGGGCTTTATGTTTGCCCCCAACCACCACCCCGCCATGAAAAACGTGGCCCCGGTGCGCAAAGAGCTGGGTGTGCGCACGCTGTTCAACATCTTGGGGCCGCTGACCAACCCAGCGGGTGCGCCCAATATTTTGATGGGCGTGTTCCACGCTGACTTGGTGGGTATACAAGTGCGGGCCCTGCAACGCCTGGGGGCGCAGCATGCGCTGGTGGTGCATGGCCGTGACAGCATGGACGAGATTAGCCTGGGCGCCGCCACCTTGGTGGGCGAGCTGCACAACGGCCAGGTCACCGAGTACGAAATCCACCCCGAAGACTTTGGCCTGCGCATGGCCAGCCACCGCGCCTTCCAGGTCGAAACGCCCGAGCAATCGCGCCAAATGCTGCTGGATGTCCTCAAAGGCCAAGAAGGCCCTGCGCAAGATATCGTTTGCCTGAACGCCGGGGCTGCCTTGTATGCGGCGGGCGTGGCACCGTCGATTGCCCAGGGCTTGCAACAGGCCCGCGCGGCCATTGCATCAGGTGCGGCTTTGGCCAAGCTGGAGCACATGGTGGTGCGCAGCCATGCCCTGGCGGGCAGCTAAGGCATGTCCAATCTTGAATCCAAACGGCTGCTTGTAAAGCCTGTGAATTTGGAGCAGCTGCAAGAGGCCAGTCGAACAGCGCACAGGCTGTGGTTGCCCGAAACTTTTGCGGCTAGCAAAGAGCCGGCGTCGTCTTTTTGGTTCGCGTTTGCTGCTGGGGCTTTGATGCTGGTTAGTTTGGTCAGCATCGGCCAGATATTTGCGGCGCTTTTGCTGTGTCTTTGTTTGCTTTTGTGCTGGTACTACGATCACCGAAAATCCTTAGCCTCGGCTGGGTGGAAGCTGGACTTTGATGCTGCTCGCCTTGAGCCTGTTGGTATCAAAGGCCAACAGCCTGTGCAGATTGATCCACTGGCGCATAGCCTGGGGTGTTATTTGTTACATGCCAAAGGCACTGCAGTGAATTTTTTATTAGAACTGCGCCATGCCAAAAAAGGCCCTGTTGCACCGATATGCGAGTTTCAATTCGGTTTAAACAACCATGGCATCGACTACTACGAGGCGCTGCGTTTGTTGGATGCCTCAGTGCAGAGCATCGCGCAACGTTTGGGTATTCCCCGCTCTGGGGCGCCCTTGCCGCTACAAAAATAACGCAACCAACCCTTGTGTTGCGCCCCCATCCTCTAAGAAATTGCCATGTCCGACATCCTGAAAAAAATCGTTGAAGTCAAACACGAAGAAGTGGCTGCGGCCATCAAGCGCATGCCCTTTGCTGCCATGCGGGCCGACGCTGAAAGCCGCGTGCTGACGCGCGATTTTGAAGGCGCTTTGCGTGCCAAAGTGGCGCAGGGCCAAGCGGCGGTGATTGCCGAGATCAAAAAAGCCAGCCCCAGCAAAGGCGTGTTGCGGGCCGACTTTGAGCCCGCCGACATTGCCCAAAGCTATGCTGAGGGCGATGGCAAGGTCAGCGCGGCATGTTTGTCGGTGCTGACCGACAAGCAGTTTTTTCAGGGCAGTGTGGACTACCTCAAGCAGGCCCGCGCCAGTTGCCAATTGCCCGTGTTGCGCAAAGACTTTTTGGTGGACGCCTACCAGGTGTACGAAGCCCGTGCCATGGGCGCTGACGCCATTTTGCTGATTGCCGCGTGCCTGGACGACGCCCAAATGGCCGACTTTGAGGCCATTGCCCGCAGCCTGGACATGGCGGTGCTGGTAGAGGTGCACGACCGTGCAGAGCTAGAGCGGGCCCTCAAGCTCAAGACCAAGCTGGTGGGCATCAACAACCGCAATTTGCGTACCTTTGAGGTGTCGCTTCAAACCACGCTCGATATGCGCAGCGATGTGCCCGCTGACCGCCTGCTGGTCACAGAGTCGGGCATTTTGGCCCCAGAGGACGTGAAGACTATGCGCGACGCTGGCGTGCATGCCTTTTTGGTGGGCGAGGCCTTTATGCGCGCCGCAGACCCTGGCACGGCGCTTGCCAAGTTGTTTGCATAAGCTATTAAATTAATAGCAATAAGTGCTTGTTCTACTAAGGCATAGTGCCATTTTGGCTTAAAAACCGATGTTTTCACCCTCTTCAGAGCCCTCTGACCAGCTCACAGCCGCCGACCCCCAGCAGTGGCTGGTGGCACCGGGTTGGCAGCCTCTGGTAGATGGTTTTTTTGCCAGCAGCACCGGGCAAGCCCTGCAGGCTTTTTTGCAGGCCCGCTTGCAAGCAGGCGCTACGGTGTTTCCCCCCCAGCCACTGCGCGCCCTGGAGCTCACCCCACCCGAGGCTGTGCGCGTAGTCATCCTGGGGCAAGACCCTTACCACGGCAGGGGCCAAGCCGAGGGGCTGGCGTTTTCAGTAGCGCCCGGGGTGCCACTGCCGCCTTCGCTGCGCAATATTTTCAAAGAGCTGCAACGCGACCTGGGCACGCCACCGCCCAGCTTTCCCAGCCCCGGTGGCAGCTTGGTTAAGTGGGCACGCAATGGGGTGTTGCTGCTTAATACCTGCCTAACAGTAGAAGAAGCCCAGCCCGCCAGCCATGCGGGCAAAGGGTGGGAGGTGCTGACCGATGCGGTCATTCGGCATGTGGCTGGCGGCGATCGCCCTGTGGTCTTCATGCTGTGGGGCTCGCATGCACAGTCCAAACGCGCGTTGATCGATAGCCAGCGGCATTTGGTGCTCACAGCCAATCACCCATCGCCCTTATCGGCGCTGCGGCCTCCGCAGCCGTTTATGGGTTGCGGCCATTTTGGCAAGGCGCGGGAATTTCGCCAGGCGCAAGAGGCCCTGGAGGCAAAACAGCCCCAAGGCGCAGCGGTGCCCACAGCGCAATAGCCCGCTGCGTGTTGACCAATAGGTCTTTACGCTAGCACCTTGCCATCGCTTGGAAAGCTGCGCGACAGCACCTGGGCATCGCTCAGTGGCGGGCCTTGCCACACTACACATTGGCTTGCGCCGGCACCCATGCACATTTCATGCAAAGCGCGTATCTCAACATCGGTGTAGCCGCCTTCAGGAATGCCCAGTGGATGCACGACCATCCAAGGCGCAGGCTTGAACCAGCCTTTGCCCAATAAGGCCCACAGCTGGTGCTTGAGCAGCTGCTGTGCGATTACAAAGTCAGAAATGATGGTGCGCGGGTGGTTAAACGGGTTGACCAGATCCAAGGTCACCCCGGGTGGCAAGCCTGCCGCCTGAGCGTTTGCAACGGCGGTTTGCGCGTTACTGCCCACTGCATGGATGGTGATTTGGGCGCTGCGCCGCAGTGCCATCTCTGGCGGCTCGCTGATGCTTTGGCCCGTAGTGCAGTTGCGCAGGGTCAGCAGCGTTGGGCTGATTTGCACATACACGCAAGCACCTCTGAGCAGTCGGTGCAGCCACGGCAGAGCGGGGGTGTTGGGCTTGGTCATGTGCATGATGGCGTATCAATGGTGGGTGCAATGAGGGTGTTGGTTCAGCTCACTTGCTGCTTGGCGCTGCATTGCAACAGCATCGCATCGCCGTAGCTAAAAAACCTGTAGCGCTGGGCCACAGCATGTTGGTACAGCGCCATAGTGTGTTCATAACCCGTAAAAGCACTGACCAGCATCATCAGCGTGCTTTTGGGCAGGTGAAAGTTGGTAATCAGCATGTCCAACACGGCAAACGCAAAGCCTGGGGTGATGAAGATGTTGGTGTCTCCACTGGTTTGGCCACTGCGTGCCCAGGACTCCAGTGTGCGCACGGTGGTGGTGCCCACGGCCACTACGCGCCCGCCGCGTTGGCGGCAGCGCTCTAGCGCGGCCAAAGTGGCGGGGGGGATGTCGTACCACTCGCTGTGCATGCGGTGTTCGGCGATGTTTTCGGTTTTAACAGGCTGAAAAGTGCCTGCGCCCACATGCAGCGTGACGCTGGCGCGTTCTATGCCGTTCGCTTGCAATTGGGCCAGTACGGGCTCATCAAAATGCAGCGCAGCCGTGGGTGCCGCAACGGCCCCAGGCGCACGGGCAAACACGGTTTGGTAGCGCTCTGTATCTTCTGCTGCATCAGGGTCGTTGCCGCCTTGTTGCTGGCGTTCAATGTAGGGCGGCAGGGGCAGGTGGCCGTGGCGCTCCATCAGGGTGTAGGGTGTCTCACCTGCTGGGGCATGCAGGGCCAGGTGGAACAAGGGGCCATCGGCATCCGGCCAGCGGCCCAGCAGCGTGGCATCAAAACCGCCCTTGCCAAGGCCACCAGCCATGAGCAAACGGCCACCCACCAAGGGTTTCTTGCTGACCTTCATGTGGGCGACGACTTCGTTGCCCGCACCGGTGGGTAGCACACGTTCAATCAAGAGTTCCAGTTTGCCGCCGCTGGCTTTTTCGCCAAAGATGCGCGCTTTGACGACCTTGGTGTCGTTAAACACCAGCAAGTCGCCCGCTTGTAGCAAGCCGGGCAGGTCTTTGAAGATGCGGTCTGTGGGGGCTGCGCCTCGGCCATCGAGCAGCCTGGATGCGCTGCGCTCGGCGGTGGGGTGTTGGGCGATCAGTTCGGGTGGCAGCGCAAAGTCGAAGTCGCTAAGGGTGAAGTTGCGCGGTGCAGTGGTGCAAGTGTTCATGGTGCTTGAGGGCCGAACGGGCCCGTGCCAAGGTGGGTTTTAAAGTGCGTGGGTCTAAGGCAGCTGACACAGCCATCAGTGCCAAAAACAGCGCTGCATTATCAGGGCGCCAGGATGTCGCGCAGGGTCATGCCGTCGGGGTAGCGTATGTCGTCTATGCGCAGGCCCAAGCCCGTGCGTACCAGTTCAAAGTGCAGCACCACGGGCGTATTGCTGCCAGGGCGCTCAAACTGCACGCGTACCAGGTCGGGGTCGTCGGTCGCTTGCACGCGCAGGTCGTAGGCAACAGGGTCTTGCGAATACCACAGCGGCGCAAAGTTGATCTGGCAGATATCGCCCGTAGCGCGTACGCAGGTGCGGTCTGCATCCAGCCTGCGTGCCAGCACGGGCGACAGGTAGCGTTGCAGCGCATTGCGCGGTTGTTCTACAAAAGACAGCTCGTGGTCGTTGCCAGGTGCCAATACGGCTTCCCAGGCAAATTCGCGGTACAAGTCTGTGACCAAGGCAAGCCCTGGGGCCAGGTTGTGTCGGTAGTGTTTTGCGTAACGCAGCTTGTGTTCTGCGGTGGATTTGGTGGCGGTGCCTTGTGATGGCGTGGGCTCTGCAGCGTGCGCAGACAGGGCCAAACAGGCTGCAACGGCCAACACCAATGTGGCCCATGCAGTGGTTTTGTGCAGGCAGATAGAAGAGGTCATGGCGTCAGCTCCACTTGTTGAACCAATCGATGCACATCGCTAGCCTGTGCCAGCGCAGTCCCCGGCGACAGCAATGCGGCAGTGCCCGCTGCAATGCCCCAGCGCAGGGCCTCAGGGGCGGGTTTGCCTTGTTCCATGGCCCAAATCAGGCCCGCCAAAAAGCAGTCGCCCGCGCCCGTGGTGCCAGTGTCGGCAGGCACTGCAATGGCTGGGGCGTGCCACACGCCTTCGTGGTTGGCTAGCACGGCGCCTTGCTCGCCCAGCGACAGTGCCACGGTGCGGGCTTGCCCCTGGTGCACAATGGCCAGCGCTGCAGCCCGCCAATCGGCAGGCGTTTGCAGGGGGGCACCCGTCAATTCACGCAGTTCGCGCAGGCTGGGTTTGACTACATCCACCCCTACGCCCGCAGCCAAGGCCGCGGCCAACGGTGCGCCGCTGCAGTCAAGCGCCAGCCGCCAGCCATTGGCGTGCACTAGGCGTGCCAGTTGGGCATAAAAATCGTCGGGCACGCCGGGCGGCAAACTGCCGCTGGCCACGATCCAGTGTGGAGCGGGGTGCAGTTGGCCAAGTTGCTCCAGACAGCCTTGCCACTCTGTGGGCAGCAAGGTGGGGCCGGGCAAGACAAAGCGAAACTCTTCGCCGGTGGTGGTTTCCACCACAGCCAGGTTTTCGCGCGTGTCGCCAGTAATGTCCAGCAAGTGGGTAGGCAGGCCTTCAGCGGCCAACAGTTGGGCAATTTGACTGCCTGCGGCACCGCCGGTCAGTGCCCAAGCTTGTACGTCGCAGCCTAGGCGGTTAAGCACCCGCGCCACATTGATGCCGCCGCCACCGGCAAAGCGCAGCACGGGGCCGCAACGCATTTTGTGCACCGGCATCACGCGCTCGGTGGTGGTGGCAAGGTCTAGCGCGGGGTTGAGTGTGAGGGTAAGCAGGGAAGGCAAGGCAATCGTCTGGCTGGGGGCAACCGGGGTGGTCGCCACATGGCGCCGCAGATTACCAGGGTTTTTCTGCCATGCCAGACCACAGCTCGTTCAAGTCAGGAAAGCGCCATTTGTCTGGGTCTTCGCGGGCCACGATTTTTTCTGAGCAATGGGGCTCAGCCAGGTTGACCACTTCAGGCGGTATGCGCAGGTTGGACTTGGTCGAATAAAACACCTTGACCTTGGGTGTGGTCAGCGATTGCGCGCCTTGCTCGGTAACGACGCCAATGCGGCCAGAGCTCAGGCGTACCAACGAACCCACGGGGTAGATGCCTATGCTTTTGACAAACGCCTGGAACAGCCGCAGCTCAAAGTGGTCTTTGGTCCATTCGGCCATGCGGCGCAGCGACTCGGATGGGTCCCAGCCGCGCTTGTAGGGACGGTCTGATGTGATGGCGTCGTACACATCGCAAATAGCGGTCATTTTGGCAATCAGACTGATCTGGTCGCCCTTGAGCTTGTCGGGGTAGCCTGAACCGTCAATTTTCTCGTGGTGGTGCAGGCAGGCGTCCATCACGATGTCTTCAACGGCACCCCCCTCTTTGAGCATGTGGTAGCCCTCAACCGGGTGGCTGCGCACCACACGAAACTCATCATCTGTGAGCTTGCCCGGCTTGTTAAGCACCGCCATGGGAATCGCGGCTTTGCCCAAGTCGTGCAGCAGGCCGGCCATGCCGGCGCTGCGGGTGTGTTCTTCGTTCAACCCCAGTTGCCGGGCCAGCGCCACCATCAAAGCGCATACGGCCACGGAGTGCAAATAGGTGTAGTCGTCGGCTGTTTTAAGGCGTGCCAAACTGATCAGCGCACCAGGGTTGCGGGCCACAGAGTCTGATATTTCTTCCACCAGGCTTTGTGCGCCTTCGGCGTTGACAGCCTTGCCCATACGGGCTTCGTTGAACATTGAAATGACCGCAGGACGTGCTTGCACGCAAATAGAGGCGGCGGCTTCAAGCTCACGCTGCATGCTGGCGGGGGCGCGGCCTTTGGGTCTGCTGGCGGGCGGTGGTGCAGGCGGTGGCGGGGGAGGTGGCACCACCTTGATGGCGGGCAGGTCTTCTAGCAGGCTGAAGTCGGTATCAATTTGCGCATCGACTTCCTCGCGTGAAACCGAGGCAGTCCCGGGGGCGACGTCCATACCTTTAGAGATATCGATCCACACCTCGGTAATGGCCGTACTTCGGATGCGCGCAAGATCAGCAGGGTCTTTAAGGACAAACTTGGCCCGCCAAAAGGGGTGGTCCATCCACGAGCCGCAAAACTCGTGCAGGTACATGCCCAGTGTGAGGTCTTTGATACTGATGCGCTTGAGCATGGAGGTTGATCCGTAAACACGTCCAGTAACCTGTTGGCAGGTCTGTACGTCAGCCATGTTAGCCTCTTTTAGTAGCATGTTTGTTGACCCATATCACCCTTATTGCGCATTGCCACCACAACATGCCTGCCGCCGCCCGGTCTAACCCCACTGTTGCCCAAAAAGCCATGCAAAAGCTGGGGCTGCTGCGCGACATCGACCTGGCCTTGCACCTGCCCTTGCGCTACGAGGACGAAACCCGCATCACCCCCCTGGGTAGCGCCCGCGACGGCCAAACGGTGCAAATTGAGGCCACGGTCTCCACATCAGAGGTACAGTTGCGCCCCCGCCGCCAATTGCTGGTGCAGGTAGAAGACGCTACAGGCACTTGCGAGCTGCGGTTTTTCAGCTTTTACCCATCGCACCTCAAAACCCTGGCCGTGGGCGCACGCCTGCGCATACGGGGCGAGATCAAAGGCGGCTTTTGGGGGCGGCAGATGCTGCACCCTGCCTTTCGGGTTGCGGGCGGGGAGTTGCCTGCGGCGCTCACACCCATCTACCCTACGGTGGCAGGCTTGCCGCAGCCTTACCTGCGCCGTGCAGTGGTACAGGCCCTGGCCCGGGTGGATGTGTCGGACACCTTGCCCCCAGGGCTGGCGTTGCCTTTTGCCGACATGGATTTGCGCCAAGCGCTGACGTTTCTGCACCACCCTACGCCAGATGCCTCCATGGCGGCGCTAGAAGACCGCAGCCACCCCGCATGGCAACGCCTCAAAGCCGAGGAGCTTTTGGCGCAGCAGTTGTCGCAATTGCAGTCGCGCCGCGCACGCGACCGCCTCAGAGCCCCCGTTTTGCAAACCGCTAACCGCACGGGCAGTTTGCCCCTGCATGAGCAATTGCTGGCCGTGTTGCCATTTGCCCTGACTGCTGCCCAGCGCCGTGTGGGCGCAGAAATTGCCCAAGACATCGCCCGCCCTGTGCCAATGCACCGTTTGCTGCAAGGCGATGTAGGGTCGGGTAAAACCGTGGTGGCGGCACTGGCTGCATGCCTGTGCATGGGGGCGGGCTGGCAGTGCGCCCTGATGGCACCAACCGAGATATTGGCCGAGCAACACTTTGCCAAACTGGTGGGTTGGCTAGAGCCCCTGTTGGCCGCCACGGGGCAGTCGGTGGCCTGGCTGGTGGGTGGGCAAAAGAAGAAAGAGCGGGCTACTATGCTCGAGCGCATTGCCAGCGGCCAAGCCGCCCTGGTGGTGGGCACGCACGCCGTCATCCAAGACCAAGTGCAGTTCAAAAACCTGGCCTTGGCCATCATCGACGAGCAGCATCGCTTTGGCGTGGCGCAGCGTTTGGCGCTGCGGCAAAAGCTGGCGGGTGGGGGTGGTAACCCGCAGGGGCCGTCGGACCCTATGGAGCCCCATTTGCTCATGATGAGCGCCACCCCCATTCCGCGCACGCTGGCCATGAGCTACTACGCCGATCTGGATGTATCGGTGATCGACGAGTTGCCCCCGGGCCGCACCCCTATCGTCACCAAGCTGATTGCCGACAGCCGCAAAGACGAAGTCATTGAGCGCATAGGCGCCCAGGTGGCTGCTGGGCGCCAGGTGTACTGGGTGTGCCCCCTGATCGAAGAAAGCGAAGCGCTCGACCTGAGCAATGCCACCGCCACCCATGCCGACCTGAGCGCAGCCCTGCCCGGTGTGCAAGTAGGCTTGCTGCATTCGCGCATGCCCAGCGCCGAGAAAAAAGCCGTCATGGCGCAGTTCACTGCGGGGCAGTTGGGCGTGCTGGTTAGCACTACCGTGATCGAGGTGGGTGTAGATGTGCCCAATGCCTCGCTCATGGTCATAGAACATGCCGAGCGCTTTGGCCTCTCCCAATTGCACCAACTGCGCGGGCGGGTGGGGCGAGGCGCTGCGGCATCGGCCTGCGTGCTGCTGTACGCCACCAACGACAGTGGCCGCGTGGGCCAAACCGCCAAAGAGCGCCTGCGTGCCATGGCAGAAACCAACGATGGTTTTGAAATTGCCCGGCGTGACCTAGAGATACGCGGCCCTGGCGAGTTTTTGGGGGCACGCCAGTCGGGCGACGCTCTGCTGCGTTTTGCCGACCTGGCCACCGACACGCACCTGCTGGAATGGGCGCGAGACTTGGCCCCGCAGATGCTAGAGCGCCACCCCCAGCTTGCCGCGCGGCATGTGGCGCGGTGGCTGGGGGGGAAGGCAGAGTTTTTAAAAGCCTAGCTCTGCCTAGCCCTTGCGAGGGTGCGACCTAAACCCTACCGGGAAGACTGCTGGCTAACGGTGACATTGCCCGTCAAAAAGATAAGCTGGAATTGCGTGCCAACCGATCCCCCAGCCGAGCCGCCTACCGACCCTTCAATAGAACCCAGGCGGACAATCGCGGCAAGACTGGGCTCCAGCGTGCCGGTCAGTGTGAGCTCTGCCGATGTTTCAGCGCTGACATCCACATTGCGCGTACGCGACTCAAAAATGCAGTCGAACAGCGTAGAGCCCACATCGTCCGCATCAATGGGAGCCTGTGCAAGCGAGGTTTCCAGTGCGAAGTCGGTGGGGGTAGTGCCCAGGTAGCGCGACGAAAGGCCATTGAGCCAGTTGCGCAGCCCAGTGAAGTCGCCTTCTGTGACGGTGTTGGCTGACCGCACACTGATCGTGATGGCCACTGCGCGCCAAGTGGCAGGTATCGAGATCCGCACTTGGTTGCCGCTAGGCGCAGGGGTTGCTGCATTGCGAGATGCGTCAGAGCCAATGTCATGCACGATAACTTCGTATTCGCCCCTGATAGGCAACCCGCTTTGCGTGCGAAAGATAAATGACAAAACGCGTTCACGTCCGCGGCCTGAGCTTCGACTTGGCCGTACCGCGACAGAGCGGTTGCGGTCATGCACCTCAACGTCGGCATCGGGGTCGGCGTTGCGTATGGTGTGGTCTATGGTTTCGGGGGTAACGATGGGCTCTTCTGGGGGCTCTCCATCGTTGACCATGCGTTCCAGCGCGCGGGTGCCAAGATCAGTGCCAGTCGCTGCTGGAATGGTGCCGTCTTCCATGGCGCCGCGGATGGTGCTCAGGCGTTCTCGGGTGGTGCGGCTGTCACCCGGCGAATCACTGCCCACGCCCCGGCCTACCAGCGCTTCTAGCGCGGTGTGGGTCAGATCGCTGGCCTGCTCGTCAGTGATCAGTCCGCCAGCGCGTGCCGTGTCAATAGCGCGGTTGATGCGCTCCATATTGGAGCCCGTGCTTTCTTGCATCGCCATGTTGGTGGCATATTGCCCAAACGTTTTGGCCACATCCGCAGCCTCTGCGCCAAACTGCTGCGCGGTTTGCAGCGATGTTTTCATGGCTTCAAGCGCATTGCGTTGCGTGCCCTCAAGGCCCATGGTGTCGCGGAACAGTTGGGGGTTGCTCAGCAGTTGCAGCGCGTTGGCCAACCCAGTTGGGTCGGGCGCTGCCGGTGCGTTTTGCATGTTGACAATAGGCGTTGCAAAAGTCGTGGGCTGAAGGTTGGGCGTTTCGCTGCGTCGAGATTCGGTATTAAGCGGCGCGATGGCGGCTGGAGAGTCCGGTATGGGTGATTCTTCCCATCGCCAAAAACGGTCTTCTTCTTTGTGTTCGCAGCTATTGCATTGGCCCATGACGGCTTCGGCGTAAATGCCTTTGGTTGGCAGTGCCAGGCGCAAAGGGTCATCAGGCGTGGTGGGTTGGTAGTGGTCTAGCAGCGATATAGGTTGGCCGTTTTCATCTTCTGTGGCGGCAAAACCGGGGTCTAGCCGCAGGCCGCGCGCCACTGGCATAACCAAGCTATTGCCCACAATGCCGATGATGCGGTTGTCCACCACGGACGCGATGCTGCGCCCGCCGCTATTGGGCGCCACAAAACCGTCCAGCATCATGTAGCGTCGGTCGGGGCTCATGGAGGTCCAAATAGCCTTGTGGTAGTACTCCAGGTTGTCATTGAGGTGGTCAAGAAGCTGCCTCGCCATTTGCAGGTCTTCGCGCTCTTGGTTGCGTAGCTCATCTGGGCTAAGGGCCGATGTTTCTATCAACACGCCATCGCTGCTGGTCAGGTCGTCACGGATGGCGTCATCACGGAACAAAAAGCCACTGCTGTACGCCGTGCGGTATTGCAGGTAACCGCCTTCCACCAAGATGCGGGAACCCTCGGGCAGGCCAGATGCCGACACGGGGGAAATCCACACATTGCTGATGTCTCGGCGCGTAAGCGCTGGCAGCGTGCCTTTGATGCGAACCGTGATCTCTAAAGGCGTGTCATGGCGGTACTCTGAAACCAGGGTCAGGTCCAGGGGAAGCGTTACTCCTCCCGCTACCACCTCTTGTGTGCGCGATGGAAGGCCGGGCAAAACGCCGGGTATCGACACACTGCTTAAGGTGACGCCGGTTTTGATCTTGAGTTGGTCTGCAATGGCTTGCGCCAACCTGGGGGCCACTTGGCGATGGAACTCCTCGTCAAAGCTTTGCGCTTTGTCGCGCAGGCGGTTGAACATGGCTTCAGAGCGTATGCCCCACAAACGGGCCCACTCGCTGTCAAACCAACCCCAGGCAGCGGGGTCGTAAATGGCTTGTTCGGCAGCCTCTGCAGATGCGCGGGCGGCTGGTGACACCAATTGAAAACGCAGCTTGAGGCGACCAGATATATGAACCAGTGCTTGGTCTGCATAAGCGCCCGTGGGGGTGTCGTCTTCGGTAGATACAACGCGGTCTAGTGCGGCAAAAGCCCCACCCAGACTGCGGTCGCGCAAAAAGCGTTGTAGCGGCTCTCGCCATTGCAGGGTTTTGCGCTGGTCAAAAGCGCTGACTTGCAAGGGTATGAAAAGGCATTCTTGCACCTGAACCAGCTGTTGGCGCACCAGCAGGTGGCGCAAAACTTCAAAGTATTGAATCGTGATGGCGTGGCAGTGGTTGTAGTTGGCCACCGACTCGCTTTGCGCCACAGTACGTTCGCCCTGGGTGACTGTTTGCACAACGGTCGAGCGCTTGTTGCGAATCGCCGATGCGCCTTGCATGGTGCGGTCGCGCAAGGTTTGCAGCGCGTTGGTGCTCAAGTCTCTGGAGGCTTCGTAGCTTGCGTTGGTGTTGGCATACCCAATTGCGCCCGCAAACCCGCTGACAGACCCCCCGCCAGCAGCTGCGCCCATGCCACCCGAGCTGCCTGCTGCGCCCGCTCCAGCGGAGCTGCCGTGGCCAGCACCAAAACCCATATTGAACGAGTTAGAGTTGCCTTCGCCGCGCTCGGCCAAGTTGGCATTCACGATGTCGTTGATGTCGCGGTCGCGCGTGAGGTTGGCTTGGAGTTCTTCAGCCTCGGTCAGGGTTTCTGAGCGTGCGGCGCTTTCGCGGCGCTCCCAGTCGACGATGGCAATTTGCTTTTTTTGGCCAGGGGCCAAGGGTAGGCTGTACAGCAGTGTGCCCAGCGAGTAACCATCGGCCACCCATTGTTGTTTAAAGCTCAGGATGTGCCCATGGGCCACCGTGCACGCTTGGTAGGCGGTGGGTTCATGGTCCCAGTCAATGGGGTTGTGTGCGTTGACGTCAGCGCGGTCAGGCTGTTTGCCTAAAAAGCGGTAATCCACCCCATAGCGTTGCGCCGTTTGTGCCGCCAAAAGGTTGATAAGAACCTTGGACTTAGATTTGCTGGCAGTGGTGGTGGCAGCAGGACTTGCAAGCGTGGTCTCGCCCAGCCTTAGCGGTTTGACCACAGGGTCAGTGGTGCGCACAACAAATTGGTAGCTGTACTCCTCCAAAACGCGTTCAGGTTTGGTGAAGTCAACACAGCGCCCGCCGCCCAGGTCTTGGCTGAACACGCCATTGGCGTGGGCCAAGTCGTCTGCATCTGGGGCGCGCGGCACGATGCCACCGGGGGCACAGCAACCTTCGTGGTCTTCTTCGGGCGCGTCCTGCAAGTCCACTGCCAAGATCAAGGTGTGCGGAAGCTTGCCTTGGTCTTCAAGATGAATGGGTACTTGCACGCCTTCGCCAATGGCTACATGGCCGTAAGCCTGTGTGTACACCCCGTCTGGCCAGCGCATGCTGAAAAAACCTTGCCCATCGGTGGTGGCAACGCCCAATGCCTGAAAGTCGGCGTTGGCCGGTTCGGCAACCTGCGCGGCAAACAAGGTGACTTGGCGGCTGACAATGCGTCGTCCACCCAGGTCAATGACTTGGCCTTTTAGGCGAATCCGTTGTGCAGCTTGCGGGTTGCTTAAGCGCGTCAGCGCAGCGGCTGGTGCAGGTTGAAAATCTAGCGTTACGGCGTCGCGCAGCTTGTCGGCTGAAAAGCGGTAGGGCTCTTTAAGCGGAAGGTGGTTGCCTTGCGGGGCAAACACTTCAAAGCTTATTTCGCCGCGCAACTGCGCGCGTGCAGGCATTTGCAATATGGCCTGGCCTGCGCCGTCAAAGTACGCAGACGCTTGGTTAACTTGCCAAGTTTGCGGGCCTGAGCTTGCGTTGGAGGCTTGCTCAAAACGGGCTGTAACGCGGTGCCCCGTAGCCTTGCCAGAAGCTGTTACGCGAAGATTCCACCCGTTGGGTGCTGCTTGGGGGGCGCCCAAGGGGCTCAGGGTTACTTTTTTCTCAATGGTTTGCACCAGCTTCGGACTCCACCCTGGCAGGCTTGCCAGCTCCCACGCGGTGCGAAGCGGGCCGTGCTCTTGGCGGTAGCGCACGATCTGTTGGGCTTGTGCGCGTGTCAGCCCGGGCAAACTCTCTAGCTCCTCAACTGGCGCGGTGTTGAGGTCTATCTGACTTGTAGTCGGCATATCTCGCTCCCTGAAGCGTGGTTTTGCCGCATTATTTGTGAACTACTGCACTTGCAATGCTGGGTAAAAAGCCTGCTGCCCAGTGCAGGTCGTACAGTGGGTGATTTAATGCGTTGCGTTTGTTGCCAATGCTCACAATATTTCGTCTATTGCCCACTGCCCCGCAGGGCTTGTATCCAGGATTACAAGTGTCACCAATCGAAAAATCGATCCATGCATCGGCCCATTACTGGCAGCATGTGCCGATGCACACCCGCGCTACACCATGACCCTCACCGAACTCAAATACATCGTTGCCGTTGCCCGAGAAAAGCACTTTGGCAAAGCGGCTGATGCTTGTTATGTGTCGCAGCCCACTTTGTCGGTTGCCATCAAAAAGCTAGAAGAAGAGCTGGACGTCAAACTCTTTGAGCGCAGCGCGGGCGAGGTGTCTGTCACCCCTTTGGGCGAAGAAATCGTGCGCCAGGCGCAAAGCGTGCTGGAGCAAGCCGCAGCCATCAAAGAGATTGCCAAACGTGGCAAAGACCCACTGGCCGGGCCGCTCACATTGGGTGTGATCTACACCATTGGCCCCTATTTGCTGCCCGAGCTGGTGCGCCGGTCTATTGAGCGCACGCCGCAAATGCCCTTGATGCTGCAAGAAAACTTCACCATCAAGCTGCTGGAGATGCTGCGCACCGGCGAGATTGACTGCGCCATATTGGCCGAGCCCTTTCCCGACACGGGCCTGGCCATGGCCCCGCTGTACGACGAGCCCTTTATGGCCGCGGTGCCCAGCACGCATGCCCTGGCTTCCAAAGACGCCATCAGCGCCCAGGAGCTTAAAAGCGAGACCATGCTGCTGCTGGGATCGGGCCATTGTTTTAGAGACCACGTGCTAGAGGTGTGCCCCGAATTTGCCCGCTTTGCCAGCAACGCCGAAGGCATACGCAAAATGTTTGAAGGCTCGTCGCTTGAGACCATCAAGCACATGGTGGCCGCAGGCATGGGGGTCACCTTGGTGCCGCGCCTGTCGGTGCCGCGCGATGCGCTGGTGCCCGTCACGCGCCGACGCAAAAGCGACGAAAGCTACATTCGCTACCTGCCCATCCGCGAGACCGACGGTGCCCCACCGCCTACGCGCCGCGTGGTGCTTGCGTGGCGCCGCAGCTTTACCCGGTACGAAGCCATTGCGGCACTGCGCAACGCTATTTACGCGTGCGAATTGCCCGGGGTCCATCGTTTGTCCTGACACGCTGCTGCACTGACTGCATACCCCATGGCACTACTGCGCCATGTGCGCTGGGTCACCTTGCATGGGCAGGCCATGCGCTAAAGTGTTCAATGAAAGGGCAATTTTTGCATGCACTTCATGTACGCAAAGCCCTGCGCCCCTATGTGTTGTTGACCCAGGAGAAGCCCAATGGCCAAAGCCTCTAAAGCCACCCCATCCAAAACAGCCGCCCCCGCCATCAACATAGGCATCAGCGACAAAGACCGCGCCGCCATTGCCCAGGGCCTGGCGCGCCTGCTGGCAGACACCTACACCCTGTACCTGACCACGCACAACTTCCACTGGAACGTGACCGGCCCCATGTTCAACACCCTGCACGCCATGTTCATGGTGCAGTACACCGAGCTGTGGAACGCCGTAGACCCCATTGCTGAACGCATCCGGTCTTTGGGCCACATTGCCCCTGGCTCGTATGCCGAGTTTGGCAAGCTGGCCAGCGTGCCCGATGCCCCCGCCAAGCCCCCAAAGGCACTGGACATGGTGCGCGTACTGGTAGAAGGCCACGAAGCCGTGGCCCGCACTGCGCGCAGCCTGTTCCCCCTGGCCGATAAAGCCAGTGACGAACCCACTGCCGACCTGTTGACCCAGCGCCTGACCGTACACGAGCAAACCGCCTGGATGCTGCGCTCGTTGCTAGAAGAATAAACCCCGACGTCTTTGCCATGGCCCTAGCTGGCCGTGGTGCTTGTGCCATGTCTGCTGATTCACCCGCCCCGGCGCCCACTGCGCCTACCAGTTACCCCAACCAGCTCAACCAGCCCACAGGTCTGCGCGCACGCTGGGCACTGTATCTGGACCTCATCCGCTGGAATCGCCCCGCCGGTTGGCTGCTGTTGCTGTGGCCTACTCTCAGTGCTTTGTGGCTGGCGGCTGGCGGCTTTCCGGGCTGGCACCTGCTGTTGGTTTTTACCCTGGGCACTATCTTGATGCGTAGCGCGGGCTGCTGCATCAACGACGTGGCCGACCGCAACTTTGACCGCCATGTTGAACGCACCGCCACCCGCCCCGTTACCCGCGGTGCCCTGAGCGCCCGTGAAGCCTTGGCCGTAGGTGCAGTGCTGGCTTTGCTGGCCTTTGCTCTGGTGCTGACGACCAACGCGCTGACGATCGCCCTGTCGTTTGCAGCTTTGGCCACGGCGGTGGTGTACCCGTTTACCAAGCGCTGGATCTCTATGCCCCAAGCGGTGCTGGGCGTGTCTTTCAGCATGGGCATACCCATGGCGTTTGCCGCCGTGCAAGGCCAAGTGCCGCTTTTGGCTCTGTGGCTGGTGCTGGGCAACTTGTTTTGGGTGCTGGCCTACGACACTGAATACGCCATGGTCGACCGCGAGGACGACTTGCGCATTGGCATTCGCACATCCGCCATCACCCTGGGCCGTTGGGATGTGCCTGCTGTGATGCTGTTTTATCTGGTTTTTGGGTGTTTTTGGGCTTATGCCTTAGTAAATCAAGGCAGTGCAGCTATCTTTTGCATAGCATTCTTGGTGCTTGCTGCGCAGTTGGTATGGCACTGGCGTTTGATCCGTACCCGCACCCGTACGGGCTGTTTTACCGCGTTCAGGGTCAACCACTGGATGGGGTTTACGCTGTTTTTGGGGGTGGTGCTGGGGGTGGGGACCTAGGCGCAAGTTATTAGCGCAGGCGTGCGTTACCGCAGAAAAAGCGTGAGCCCAGTCACAAAAGTGGCTATGCCCGTGATGATTTGCAGCAACCGTAAAAAGCCACTGATTTCCCCCACATGGTGACCATCGCGCAGCACTAACTTTTGTAGCTGCGCTGACTTCAGCGTGCATGTTGCAAATACAAAAGCCAAGAGCATTGCAAGCCACGAGTAGACGCCAAGACCTGCAGAGGCGTTAAGCAAATTGCCCCCTCTGTCTAGCAAAAACAAGGCGTTCCATACCAAGATAAAAACCACGATTGCGCTGAACCGAACAGGGAACCCGCGGTGGGTGTTAACGGCTGGTCCCCCAACGGTAAAACCCGCTGTGCGTGCAGCTTGCAGCAGGCTGTCACGCCGCCCCACGCTATAAAACACCACTTTGTTGGGATAGTCGTTTTTGGTGTGGTGCACACGGATCCCGGTGCCGATAAAAGGAATTGAGCCAACGGGCTCAATCGCCTGTACATCTGCCGTGGCAAATGTGTATTTGCCCATGGCGTTCAGCGTCATCTTGCCGTGTTCGATGCGGATATTGGCCAGCGGCCAAGACGCACTTAACCAACCGATTTGTGCTCCCCCGCGTTGCGAGACTTGTTGTGTGTTCATTGTTTTTAACCCCCTCAGGGTGTAAGGCGTGCCCCACCAGCCAGTCTAAACCCCCCACGCTCTGGCGCGTCTTGCCAAGTCTGCGGTTGTGGCGCGTAAGCAGCGTTGGGCGCTAGCTCTAACAAAGCACACACCGTCGCTCCCAGGTCAATACCCAAGTGCTCTTGCGCAGCAGACGCTGCGCCATCTGCTGCGTCAGCGCCCAGGGTAAATTGCTTAAAACGCTCCCAGTCTTTGGCAAACTGCGCTACCAAAATTCTTGCCAAGTCGTATGAAAGCTCATTGCCTTCGTCATTGCGCAAAAAAGACTTGCCTGACCAAAACTCTTGAATCTCCTCAACCCCCCAAAATTTTTGGTGGCGGGCATGCTGCATTTGTGCGTTGGGTGGTTTGTACGCTGGTGGGCTTAGCCTGTGTTCAGTATTTACGGCAAGCCCTTCGTTCAGCCAGGCGGGAATCGGTAGGTGCGCCAGGCACGAATGGGTCAATTCATGCGCAATGATGGGCTCTATGGTGTGCAAGTCTGCCTTTACCGTCACAAAGTGCCCGCAACCAAAATTGATGTACATGCCGCTGCTGGAGGCAAACTCCCCAGCGTCTGGGTAATAGTGCGATATGTAGCGGTAGTAAGCGTCTTCATCATCAAAGACGATCAGAATATCGTGCCCCCAGTCGGGGGTGAAGGCCACCCCGTCCAGCACCCGCATGATGTGCCGCAGCGTTCTTTCAACATAGGCCAAGGTGGCGTCTGCTACATGCCCAGGCAAGGTTGAAAGCACTATGACCGAGCCCTTTGAGCCCACGCTGTAGCCCGGCCCCAGTGCTTCGCGCATGTGTTCTAGCCACGCAAGCTCGCATGCAGACCACGCATCAGCCTGGGCAGACTCGTCGGGCAGGGCCTCTACCCACTGCTGTGCAGCATCCCAGTCCACCACAGGAAACCCACAGGCATCAGTAAGCGATGCGGCTAAATCAAAAGGCTGTGCACCAGTAGCGTTGACTAGCGCTGGCGGTGCTGTGCGTGCAACGGTGTTTCCAGCGGGAGTAGTGGCCGGGGCGCGAACGAGAGATTTAAGAAAACTGAGCATGGCGATGCGGTTGTTATGGCAACGGCTACTTTGCAAGGTAATGCCTGTGGCCGCTACTTCGTCTTTTTTAACCCGGCAGTATCAACCTATAAAGCTTGCTGCTCGCAATAAGCCTTAAGCCCTGCAAGCCGCTTTTTGACTACGCGCGAGAAATACAGGTAAGCCAGTGGCTCAATCAAATATCGCAACAAAAGCGGTTTGGCAACAATGCTGTATTTAAAAATCGCGGTGGTTTCATTAGGCACAGTAGCCTTAAAAATCCACGACCCAGCAAACTTTGCCAAAAACCAAGGGCCTTGCACCATTTTTACGGCAGTTACGCAGGGTGCTTGCACCTGCACAAACTCCACCACCATGTGCATGCCCAGTTTGGATTTGATATGAACTTGTGTACCCACCGCCAGGGTTTGCTGCGGGCCAGATACCACGGCAATGTTTTCAGGAAACGGATCCCACTCGTAGCGCACCGAATAGTCTTGTGAGATGCGGTACACAAGGTCTATGGGTGCATGTATGGTGGTGCGGCTCTCAACCAGTGCCATATGGATCCGAGTGGTTTTGTGCCTTGTACTAAAAGCTGTTTGGCGCGGGTATAGCGGTGCACATAGGTGCCACCAGCTCAGCGTTTGGTCACAAAAATAACGCCACCCGCCACCTTGGCTGACAGGTTGTATTTGGCGGCAATGTCTTGTAGCACCACATCCCACGGTTGGCAGTCGTAATAAAAAGGCCCACCGCCAGTAATGGAGGCATCTGCCTCTAGCCTATTGCCAGAAAAGTCTGCAAGGACTTGCAGCGTAGTCTTAACGGGCATGTTCTGAAAGTTAATGCGCAGCTCTTTGCCTGCACACACTTTTTCGCCTGCGGGCGCAGCCGTATTGGCTTTGGGGGTGTTGGGTGCCGCAGTGCTTGTTGCTTTGGGCGTTGCAGCAGGCGCTGCGGCGCCAGGATTAATGGCCAATTTGCTGCCGTTATCGCAAGGCGTGCCTTGGTATTCCACCTTGCCGCCTTGGCCCTCGCATTTGTAAATGGCAGCAAAAGCACTGGGCTGGCACAAAGCAAGCAGCACCCAAAAAAGCAGACGATTCATTGCGCAAGGTTCTCCATGTGTGGTGCTATGTTTTGCACGCCACACGCATTTTGATCGCTTGGTCCATTTGGTAAGTGCGCAGTATTACCTACGCCCAAAGAGATCAACCCAGCACCTTGCCCCCTGCCAATTCAATGCGTTGCACAACAAATGCCTGCATGGGTGCCGACATGCACGCCAGCGGCAGTGTGCTGAACTGACTTTTGCCGTACACCAAAAGCCAAATGTCTTGAAACCGCCAAAGCTCGCGCACCGCAGACCATTGCAAAGTGGCGCTGCCTATGGTCGAGCTTGTGGTGAAGGACGATTCATCTGCGCAAAAAGTGGCCGGCGCATTGCCCATGGCCTTAAAGGTGCGCATGGTGTTGCGGTAATGCACGCCGTACAAAGCTGCCACCAACACCACTGCCATTACCAGCACAGCCGCCAGTGCGCCCAACAGCCAAGTCGCATAGCCTTGTGCCATCAGCACACCCCAACACAAAGCGCTAATCACCCACGCCACAACAAACCCCACGCCCACCGTGCGCCGCCAAAAGCCCCAAACAGCTTGGCGCAGCAGGGCTTCGGTGTAAACAAGGGTGGCTTTGTAGGGCATGGCGGGGGCCGTTGGTTTTTTGGTGGCGGGTAAATGGCATCTTAAATGCTTTGTTTTTGATAGCATTAAGTCCTTGTTTTACCAAGTCAAATTGCCAAAAAAGCTTAAAAAAGTACCCCGCCCCCTACCAGGGCATAGCCAGACAAGAGTCGTTTGCTAGACCTCGCGCTGCCACCCGTACTGGCGAATTGCCTGCCGCCCTAGGTAGATCATTACGTGCTGCGCTTCTAGCTCAAGGGAAAAACCGGTTTGAACAAGGCCGAAGCGGCGCCAAGCCATCTTGACGCCGCTTTCGGGGTTGTCCAACCAAATTTCGCTTAGTTCTTCTAGTTGGCAGCTACTTGCAATCCCAACTGCCTCTAAATGCAGCGAATCGTCCTGTTCTGATCGGTTCGGCATACCAACAACTTCAAGCTTACGCACATCTGAAAACTCAAACACTGCATAGGCACGGTAGGTATCTGCGTACAGCCACTTGTCAGGCGGCTTGAGAGGTAATTCAAGGAACTGCCCTGCAACAGACACGTGGTTGAAATCCACGCGCCAAGAATGCGGCGCAAAGGAGTTGAGACTTGGTGCCTTTGCGCAATAGGGGCCAAGCACCGCCTTGGGTTCGGTAAGAAGACTTTGCCACATGTAGATTGGGTGCAAATGTTGGTGAAGAGGGCTAGCGTTAAGTGCCAACGCGAGATAGCTCTAGGGAAGCTCTGCATAACCCTCGCGAGGCTACGATGGTACGGATCGGGATGGGCTACAAGGCGTCTTTTCTTGCCAATAGCGAGTCTATTGGCAAGAAAAGCAACGCAGTGGACTGCCCGAGGCCGTGCCAGCGCAGATCGCAGGGAGTTATGCAGAGCTTCCCTAGTGATAGATGAATCCCCCCAACTTATTTGCGCGAAATTCACGCTACGTCCCACTGCTTGCAGGCCACGAACGCCATGTGTTCGACAGCAAATAAACCCCGATCAGCGTGCCAATTGGAAACCCCAAAAGCATTAGGCACGATATAACGATTGAGGCAATGCGCCCCACTTCTTTTCCTGCCCTGCAGGCTCTTGCGGTGAAATAGTGGGCGGCAAATATGCATCCAAAAGAGGTGAGTACGGGCAGCAGGTTTGTGTCAAAACCTTCGTCTGTACCAAATGTCAATATGGCCGTTATGCCGATACCAAACAGTGCGTAGAACCACGCAAGTGCACGGTGGGCCCGAAAAACTTTTGTTTGTGAATCCATTTTCTTTCCCTCCTGTTTGCGTAGTGCAGATGGTTTTATCGCTACTGTTTGCCATAACCATTGAGTTAAAGCAGGGCGAAGCGCCTTTTTTACACGTCCAGGTTGATGGCGCTCTGAGGCCAGATTGCCAAAGCTTCCAGCGCGGTGTTTAGCCCTGAAGCGAATTGCGATTTATGGGTGAAGAGTGGGGGCTGCTGGATTAGAAATCAACGTACCTAGCCCAGCGCCAACCAAACCACCCAAGTATGCCGCCCACTATTGCGCCGACTACAACCCAAGCGGCAGGGAATGGATGCGTTGACCACGACCGGACAACAACCACCATCAAAAGACCAAGGCCAGAGCAAATAAAAGTGCGTGCCATAGGTGCGTGTAGCCGTCTAAGACTTGGAAATAGCGAGTCTGCCGACTTATCAAGTGCCAATATCGTTCCATACAGAGCACCAAATATGGCAAACAAAAGGGACAGATGAAGCAACGCCTCTGCCTTGGTGATCGGTACAGAACCTAAGGAGTGGATAAAAACCCCCAAGATAAATGCCAAGGCCCCACATGCGGCAGAAATCAAAACGGTGGCCAGTGCACGAATGGCACGACGCCATCTTGCTGCGGTACGAGGAAAAACCATGCTTCAGCAACCTATGAAATTCTGTGTCGAAATAACCGGGGCTGGATGTGGCACATACCAAATGTTCGGCACAAGCTGCGTCAGCAGGCACGTCAAGCTTGATGGCTTAAACCCCATGTGCCCTGCGCATGGCACGTGTTTTGATCACTGTGGGGCATGTGACGTCATCTGGATCTAGTTCAGGAAAGGCACGCACTGCTGGGTTAATGATCTGGTCGGCGATTTCTGCCATTACTTGAGCGAATAAAAGCCTGATACTTTGCTGGTCTTGCAGTGCAAAGCCCACAACGGCCTCTCGTAACGCTTCGCCTAGAGCGGCTATTGCATCAATGCCGCCGTCGCGGATAAGTTATGCGCTGTTGAGGGTGGGTGGTGTTATGGGGGGCTCGCTTGGCTCAGGGCGACTTAGCTTTCAGCTTCAAGTCGGTTTTTCTCAAGAACTGATAGTCCTGCACTCAAACCCCCACTTCGGTAAGCCACTTTAATCGCCTCTTTGTCCCTTGACATTCGATCGACGCTCGCAGCGCTGGATGCATACCGCAAACCAAAATTTGGAAGCGAGATTGGTGCAAGGCAACCCCGCAGTTGCGTCACAAGGCTCTGTAGTTCGGTATTTTCCGCCCAGCATTTTTGATTTGCTTCGGCGAGCGCAAGATGGATAAGCCAATAGTTATCTGGATATTGGGTCACCGAAACTGACAATAGATGATCTATGTACTCAGTGTTAGGCTTAAGTGAGGCAAGCCAGCCTGCAATAACAATACCCCGCCATGAATATTGGCCAGAGCAAAGATCTGCTAGAACATTCACATTGAAAGCCGCCATGTACTTCAGAAGAACATAGTGATAGTCAAGCGGCTCGTATCGGACTTTAGGATACTGTGCAAGTATGTTCTGCAGTCCAACTGCATTACTGACCAAATCGTGGATATGTTGCTTTGCGCCTGAGGGCTTCATTATTCGGGTGTACTGAAGGTCGGAGATCATTCGGTTGACATCATCGTGATCGAAATACATGTCCTTATCTTTAAAGTTGGCGGTGTACCCGTGAAGCACAACAATGCCCACTAAGCCGCAGTTGGTTTTTTAAGGTGGTGCATTTGCAATCGTCCGTGTGCAAATTCTCAATCTACGTTCGCATATCAACAAAGCTCTTGAAGCGCCCAGTTGATATAAAAATATTAATCCATCCCCTTCTACTTTTGTGAGCATGCCTCAATCTGAAAGGTCGAAACCTTAGTTGTCGCCTCATCTGGTGATATGTCAAGCATGAGCGTCACGTTGCAATCCTGACTGCTACTGAAGGGAGCAGCGTCGTTTGAGGCACGCAATACATAACGCTTATCTGCCTCAGGAACGAATGAAAAAGCTCGTCTGCACGCTGGATGACCGTCATTGAGTCCCACGAACGAGAACGTAAGGCGCTTTCCGGCGACAACATGAACTCCAGTCGGATTTTGATTCGTTATGAGGGGGTTCCCTTTTTTGATAACAACCATTCGCTCGCCTTGCATTAGCTGGCTGCAAACGATCGGGCTTTCGACTTTATGCAAAACGGCTACGCCAGACAAAATGCTCTGATCCTGAAAGTCGATTCTTATGTGAGCACGATCGATAGCGTCAGTTGGGGGGGTGTAGATTGGGATTGGTGTGCATGCGTTTAACGTTGTCACTAGCACAGCGAGCGCCAGAGCGCGCTTAGTTGAAAGGCGGTAAGTCATTTATAGGTCTTCTATGGGTTATTGCTATATACAAGATTTCTGACAGGCTCAGTGGTGCGAGCAAGCTGCTACGTATCCGCATCCTCTGCAGGCGTCTCTTGATACGCCTGAAAACCATAGCAAGCACCACCCAAGCCAAACATAGCGAGGCCGATCATCAATCCAAGACCAGAATCGCGAAACAGCGCCGTGCCACTGAGAAGTGCGAATGCAACAGCCAGCAAGCCTCCAACAATCAGGCCGCAACCCGCACCGAGCGCTATGAAGAGCATGGGGCTTGGTTTATGCGTTAGTGCCAATTGGATTCCTATTGTTTAAGTCAACGTCCACCGGACTGGGTGGCGCTACAACTCACGCCTTCCAATCAATTCAACCCCAAGTTTTCGCCAATTCCCCAATTGCTTGAACATATCTGCCAAAACTATCTCTTGATTTGAGTAGCCCGAAATTGCTTCTTTTTTAATAGCGCAATACCCTTTTATTACTAAGGCACAGCGCCAAAAACGCTTAAAAAACTCCTTCCCGCCGCCCCACAACCCGCGTTAGGGCATACCCAAGTCCCCTACCCCATTAATCCGCCCCAAACTCATCCCCCAGCACCTGCGCCCGGTGGCGGGCGGCGTGCATGGCGCGTTCAAAGTGGGGGGCTACTTGGTCGTGTTCCATGCTGGTCAGGGCGGCGTAGGTAGTGCCGCCTTTGGATGTCACGCGTTCGCGCAGTACGGCGGGTGGGTCTTCTGAGCGTTGGGCCAAGGTGGCTGCGCCTACAAAGGTACCCACGGCCAGTTGGTGGGCTTGGGCGGGGGTGAGGCCCATGTCGGTGCCTGCGCGGGCCATGGCTTCTAAAAAGTAAAACACGTAGGCGGGGCCAGAGCCTGATAAGGCAGTGACTACGTCCAGTTGGGCTTCGTCGTCCACCCACAGGCATTGGCCGGTGCTGGCCAGTATGGCGGTGGCTAGGGCGCGTTCTGGTGGCGTGACTGCGGCGCGGGCAAACAGGCCGGTCATGCCCAGGCCGACCAGTGCGGGGGTGTTGGGCATGGTGCGCACAATGCGTTCGCTGCCCAGCCAGCGGGCAAGGCTGTCGGTGCGTATGCCAGCGGCCACGCTCAGGTGCAGAGCGTCTGGGGTGTGTGGGCGAGTTTGTTCTGCGGCTTCGCGCAGGGTTTGGGGTTTTACGGCCCACACCACCACTTGGGCTTGTTGCAGGGCGGGGCTGGCGCTGGCTTGGGCGGTAATGCCGTAACGGGTTTGCAGGGCCGCGCGGGCTTCGGCCCAGGGTTCTACCACTTGGATTTGCTCTGGCTGCATGCCCGCTGCCAGCAGCCCGCCAATGATGGCGCTGGCCATGTTGCCGCCGCCAATAAAGGCCATGTTGTGGGGCAGGGCGGTGGGGGCGGTGGCTGTCATGGCGTTCTCAAAAAATATGAAAGGCCACGATGGTAGCGCCCGCAGTGGTGTGCTGGGTACGACTTATTTGCTGTCTTAGCACCATGCGACGGGGGTTACGCCGAGGCTTACTGTGTGCAGGTTTTGACCGCTTGCTCCCACCGCGCCATCAATTGCGCGGCTTTGGCGGGGCTTATTTGGGGCTCAAAGCAGCGCTCTGCACGCCACAGGGCGGCAATTTCTTGGGTGTTGGCATAGATGCCGCTTTGCAAGCCCGCAAGGTAGGCCACGCCCAGGGCGGTGGTTTCGACCACGGCAGGGCGCACTACGCGCATGCCCAGCAGGTCGGCCTGGAACTGCATCAGCAGGTTGTTCACGCAGGCGCCGCCATCTACGCGCAGCTCTTGCAGTGGGGCACCGCCCGCGGCCACGCTGTCGGCGTTCATTGCGGCCAGCAGGGCGGCGCTTTGGTAGGCAATGCTTTCTAGTGCTGCGCGGGCAATGTGGGCCAGGGTGGTTCCCCGGGTCAGGCCGGTAATGCTGCCGCGAGCGTCGGGTTTCCAGTAGGGTGCGCCCAGGCCGGTAAAGGCCGGCACCACCATCACGCCGCCCGTGTCGGGCACGGTTTGGGCCAGGGCTTCTATTTGGTTGCTGTGTTGCACGGCGTGCAGGCCGTCGCGCAGCCACTGCACCACGGCGCCACCTACAAACACGCTGCCTTCTAGCGCAAAGGCGGGGCTGGCGTTGGGCTGTGCAGCGCAGGTGGTGAGCAGGCCGTGGGCCGATGGCTCAAAGCGCTGGCCGGTGTGCATCAGCGCAAAGCAGCCCGTGCCGTAAGTGTTTTTGGCCATACCTGCGCTAAAGCAGCCTTGGCCAAACAGAGCGCTTTGCTGGTCACCGGCTACGGCGGCTATGGGCAGGGCGGTGCCCAGCCAGTCGGCATGCACCTGGCCAAAGTCTGCGGCAGACGGCAGCACCTGGGGCAGCACTGCGCGTGGAATGTTCCACAGCGCCAGCAAGTCGTTGTCCCACTGGCCGGTGTGCACGTTCAGCAGCAGGGTGCGGCTGGCGTTGCTGATGTCGGTGGCATGCACTTGGCCGCGCGTCAGTTGCCACACCAGCCAAGTGTCTATGGTGCCAAACGCCAGCTCGCCTTGTTCTGCTTGGGCGCGAGCACCGGGTAGGTGGTCGAGCAGCCACGCCAGTTTGGTGGCCGAAAAATACGCATCCAGCCGCAAGCCGGTGCGCTGGCGCACCAGGGTCTCAGTGCTGGCCGATGCGCGCAGGGCTGCGCATTGGGGTTCGGTGCGGCGGTCTTGCCACACGATGGCGGGGTGCAATGGCTGGCCCGTGCGGCGGTTCCATAGCACGGTGGTCTCGCGCTGGTTGGTAATACCCACCGCCCGTATGGTGCTGGCGCTGATGCCCGCCTGTGCCAGCGCGGCCTGCGCCGTGGCAAGTTGGGTGTGCCATATCTGCATGGGGTCGTGCTCTACCCAGCCGGGCTGAGGGTAGCTTTGCGGCAGCTCTTGCTGGGCTTGGGCCACCACGCGGCCTTGGGCATCAAACACAATGCTGCGCGAACTGGATGTGCCCTGGTCCAGGGCCAGCAGGTAGGTCATGGGTGTGTGGTGTGTTGGGTACTTGCCCGGTTGGGCAATATGCTTTGTTGCACCATACTGGCTTTGGGTGGCGGTGTGCCATCCGTGTCTGCCCTGTGGCCTTGTTGCTTTTCCTTAATTGCCTGTGTCTGTAACCGCACCACCCTTAACCACCGCCCGGCCCGATTTACTGGCTGCGCTGGCGCGTACTCCGGTGTTTGACTTGGTGGTGGTGGGCGGCGGTGCCACGGGTTTGGGTGTGGCGTTAGACGCAGCCCAGCGCGGGCTGCGCACCTTGTTACTGGAGGCGGGCGATTTTGCCCAGGGCACTTCATCGCGCTCAACCAAGCTGGTGCATGGCGGCGTGCGTTATTTGGGCCAAGGCCGTATTGGGCTGGTGCGCGAGGCCCTGCGCGAACGCGCAACCTTGCTGCGCAATGCCCCGCACCTGGTACAGCCACTGCCCTTTGTTTTACCCGCTTACCAGGGGTGGGAGCTGCCTTTTTACGGCGTGGGCTTGCAGCTTTACGGCTTGCTGGCAGGGCGTGCGGGCCTGGGCAGCACCCAGTGCTTAAGCCGCGCCAGCACCTTGCAGCGCTTGCCCAACGCACAGCCGCAAGGCCTGCGTGGCGCGGTGCAATACTGGGACGGCCAGTTTGACGACGCCCGCCTGGCCCTTGCCCTGGCCCGCACCGCCGCACAACAAGGCGCATTGCTGATCAACCACTGCCCAGTGCGCTCCCTGTTGCACACACAAGGCAAGGTGGCGGGCGTAGCGTGCGAAGACGCCGAAACCGGCCGCCGTATGGATGTACAAGCCCGCTGCGTTGTTAACGCTACAGGAGTGTGGGTAGACGCCTTGTGCGCTATGGATGTGCCTACCCAAGCAGCCCCCCAGCTGGTAACGCCCAGCCAAGGTGCTCATGTGGTGGTTGACCGTGCATTTTGGCCGTCTGACCACGCTCTTATCGTGCCCCGCACGGCAGATGGGCGGGTACTGTTTGCGATTCCGTGGCTGGGCAAGGTACTACTGGGCACTACTGACACGCCGCGCACCCAGCCCGAAGCAGAACCATGCCCACTACCGCAAGAAGTGGAGTTCATCTTGCGCGAGGCGGGCCGTTACTTGGCGCGGCCCCCAGGCCTGCAAGACATTCGCAGTGCCTGGGCTGGCTTGCGGCCATTGGTGCAACCATCGGCAGGCGCGGCCAGCACAGGCAAGATCAGTCGCGAGCACTCGGTGGTGGCCAGCGCCAGTGGTTTGGTCACCGTAACGGGCGGCAAATGGACCACTTACCGTGCCATGGCCGAAGATGTGTTGCAAAAATGCATAGTCATGGGTTTGCTACCACCATGCCCAGCGGGTGGCACGGCCCACTTGGCCTTGATAGGCAGTGCGGGGCTGGGTGCCTGCCCGCCCCTCAGCGCAGCCCCCGGCTTGCACAGCTATGGCGCAGAAGCCGCATGGGTGCAGGCTTTGCCGGGTGCCCAGGTGCCGCTGGCTGAGGGTATCACCGAGGCCATGGTGCGGTTTGCTGTGCGCCACGAATACGCCCGCACCGTTGAGGACGTGTTGTCGCGTCGGTCGCGCTTGCTGCTTTTAGACGCTGCCAAAGCGGCCGCAATTGCCCCTTGGGTGGCCGATATCCTGCGCAGCGAAGGGGTAGAGCGCCCCCGAACAGACGATTTCATCGCCCTTGCCGGGCGTTATGCGCACCCTTTGATCACAAACAGTTGACGCGCCACCGTTTTTTTGTGATACTAGCTGGCTTCGCGTTAATAACGCAGAAGTTTCTGCCCATCAAAAGCCTTGTGAATGGTTTGCAAGGTGAATAACGGGCCCAAGACTGACTGGTGGCCAGGCGTTGAAAAATGCCAACCCGCTGGTGCAAGTTGGGAATATTGAAATGATCCAGACTGAATCTCGGTTAGATGTCGCCGACAACACCGGCGCGAAGTCCGTGCTTTGCATCAAGGTGCTGGGCGGCTCCAAGCGTCGTTATGCAAGTGTTGGTGACATCATCAAAGTAAGCATCAAAGAAGCTGCTCCTCGTGGCCGCGTCAAAAAAGGCGAGGTTTACAGTGCTGTGGTGGTGCGTACTGCTAAGGGCATTCGCCGCGGCGACGGCTCGCTTGTCAAATTCGACGGCAACGCAGCAGTGTTGCTCAACTCCAAGCTGGAGCCTATCGGCACCCGCATCTTCGGACCCGTTACGCGTGAACTGCGTACCGAAAAGTTCATGAAGATCGTGTCTTTGGCCCCTGAAGTTCTCTAAGGACGCGCCATGAACAAGATTCGCAAAGGCGACGAAGTCATCGTGCTGACTGGTCGCGACAAAGGCAAGCGTGGCACTGTCACGCTGCGCGCCGACGATTCATACATCGTCATTGACGGCATCAACCAAGTGAAGAAGCACGTCAAGCCGAACCCCATGAAGGGCACTACCGGCGGCATCGTTCAAAAATCTATGCCTATCCACCAGTCCAATGTGGCCATTTTCAATCCAGCCACCGGCAAAGCTGACCGTGTGGGTATCAAGGTGCAGGCTGACGGTACACGCACTCGTGTGTACAAGTCCAGCGGCGCTGACATCAAGGCGGCCTAAGGGGTAAACATGGCACGACTTCAAGAGACATACCGCGACAAAATCGCGCCCGAACTGATGAAGCAGTTCGGCTACACCTCCCCTATGGAGGTTCCACGCTTGACCAAGATCACTTTGAACATGGGTGTGAGCGAGGCTGTGGCAGACAAAAAAGTCATGGATAACGCAGTGGCTGACTTGACCAAAATTGCTGGTCAGAAGCCTGTGGTTACCAAGGCCAAAAAAGCTATCGCTGGCTTCAAGATCCGTGAAGGTCAAGCCATTGGCTGCATGGTGACTCTGCGCGGCGTTCGCATGTACGAATTCCTCGATCGTTTCGTTACCGTGGCGCTGCCTCGTGTGCGTGACTTCCGTGGTATTTCCGGACGTGCATTTGATGGCCGTGGTAACTACAACATCGGCGTCAAAGAACAAATCATCTTCCCTGAAATCGAGTACGACAAGGTAGATGCCTTGCGCGGTCTCAATATCAGCATCACCACAACGGCTAAGTCGGACGAAGAAGCCAAAGCGCTTCTGGCAGGTTTCCGCTTCCCGTTCAAGAACTGAGGTGACGTGTGGCTAAAGTAGCTTTGATCCAGCGCGAACTCAAGCGCGCAAAACTGGTTGCTAAATATGCAACCAAGTACGCAGAACTGAAGGCAATCGCCAGCGATGCCAAGCGTAGCGAAGAAGAGCGTGATGCAGCCCGTTTGGGTTTGCAAAAGCTCCCCCGCAACGCCAACCCCACGCGTCAGCGCAACCGTTGTGAAATCACCGGTCGTCCACGTGGTACTTTCCGTCAATTCGGTCTGGCTCGCGCCAAGATCCGCGAACTGGCTTTCAATGGCGACATCCCTGGTGTCACCAAAGCCAGCTGGTAAGCAAGCAGGAGATTAAACATGAGCATGAGTGATCCCATCGCTGACTTGCTGACCCGTATTCGCAATGCGCAAATGGTGGCTAAGGCCTCCGTATTGGTGCCATCTTCCAAAGTGAAGATCGCCATTGCCCAAGTGCTGAAAGACGAGGGTTACATCGACGGTTTTCAAGTGAAAACCGAAGGCGGTAAGTCTGAACTCGAAATCGCCCTGAAGTACTACGCTGGTCGCCCTGTGATTGAGCGTATTGAGCGCGTCAGCCGCCCTGGCCTGCGCGTGTACAAAGGCCACGACGCTATCCCGCAAGTCATGAACGGCTTGGGAGTTGCCATCGTTACGACTCCAAAGGGTGTCATGACCGATCGCAAAGCCCGCGCTACCGGTGTCGGTGGCGAAGTTCTTTGCTACGTAGCCTAATCCGCGGCATAGAGGAAAACTGAAATGTCCCGAGTAGCAAAAATGCCCGTGACCATCCCCGCAGGTGTGGATGTGTCTATCAAGGCCGATCAAATCAGCGTTAAAGGTTCTGGCGGTACGCTGTCAGTCAATCAAAACGCCCTGGTTAAAGTCTCTGCCAATGATGGCAAGCTCAGCTTTGAGCCTGTCAATGAATCGCGTGAAGCCAATGCCATGAGCGGCACCATTCGCCAGTTGGTCAACAACATGGTGGTCGGTGTCAGCAAAGGCTTTGAGAAAAAGCTGAGTTTGGTGGGTGTGGGTTACAAAGCCCAAGCCTCCGGTGCAAAGCTGAACTTGGCTGTGGGTTACTCCCACCCCGTCAATATCGATATGCCCGCAGGCATCACGGTAGCCACCCCCACTCCAACTGAAGTGGTCATCAAGGGTGCTGACCGTCAACGTGTGGGTCAAATCGCTGCTGAGATCCGTGCTGTTCGTCCACCCGAGCCCTACAAAGGCAAGGGCATCCGTTATGCGGACGAAAAGATCACGATCAAAGAGACCAAGAAGAAATAAGGAGCTGCACCATGTTGAACAAGAAAGAGCAGCGTCTTCGTCGTGCACGTCAAACCCGCATCCGCATTGCACAGCAAGGCGTGGCACGTTTGACGGTCAATCGTACGAACCTCCATATGTACGCCACCGTGATTTCCGGCGACGGCACCCAAGTTCTTGCTTCTGCATCTACTGCAGAAGCCGATGTCCGCAAGACACTCGGTGGCGCAGGCAAAGGTGGCAATGCAGCCGCGGCGCAAATGGTTGGCAAGCGTATTGCCGAGAAGGCAAAAGCAGCTGGCATCGAAAAAGTGGCATTTGACCGTGCAGGTTTTGCCTACCATGGTCGCGTCAAGGCGCTAGCCGACGCTGCCCGTGAAGCAGGCCTGCAGTTCTAAGCGGAGCGATACACAAAATGGCTAAATTCTCCCCTAAAGTGCAAGACGAAGGTCGTGACGACGGTCTGCGCGAAAAAATGATCGCGGTCAACCGCGTCACCAAAGTTGTAAAGGGCGGTCGTATCCTCGGCTTCGCCGCACTGACAGTGGTTGGCGACGGTGATGGTCGTGTGGGCATGGGCAAAGGCAAATCAAAAGAAGTGCCAGCTGCCGTGCAAAAAGCGATGGAAGAAGCCCGTCGCAACATGGTCAAGGTATCGCTCAAGAACGGCACCATTCACCACAACGTGACAGGCCACCACGGCGCTGCTGTTGTGATGATGGCTCCCGCACCAAAAGGTACCGGCATTATTGCTGGTGGTCCTATGCGCGCTGTTTTTGAAGTGCTGGGCGTGACTGATATTGTGGCTAAAAGCCATGGTTCGTCCAACCCTTACAACATGGTTCGCGCCACGTTCGACGCACTGACCAACTCCACGACGCCATCCCAAGTGGCTGCCAAGCGTGGCAAAGCAGTCGAAGACATCTTCGCCTGATCAGGAGCTACAAGATGACGACCCAACAAACCGTAAAGATTCAACTGGTGCGCAGTCCTATCGGCACCAAAGAATCGCACCGCGCCACTGTCCGTGGCCTTGGTCTGCGCAAGCTCAATAGCGTGAGCGAACTGCAAGACAGCCCCGAAGTGCGCGGCATGATTAACAAGATCAGCTATCTGGTCAAAGTCCTCTAAGGAAAGATCATGGAACTCAATAGCATCAAGCCCGCAGACGGCGCCAAGCATGCCAAGCGCCGCGTAGGCCGTGGTATCGGCTCTGGTCTGGGCAAGACCGCTGGCCGTGGTCACAAAGGTCAAAAATCCCGCGCTGGCGGTTACCACAAAGTCGGTTTCGAGGGCGGTCAAATGCCTCTGCAACGCCGTCTGCCAAAGCGTGGCTTCAAGTCGCAATCACTCAAGTTCAATGCCGAAGTGACTCTTGCTGATCTGGAGCAACTGGGGTTGCCAGAAGTGGACGTCTTGGCGCTCAAGCAAGCCGGACTCATCGGTGAAATCGCCAAAGTGGTCAAGGTTATCAAGACTGGTGCTCTTACTAAGGCTGTAAAGCTCAACGGTATTGGCGCAACTGCTGGTGCAAAAGCTGCTATCGAAGCAGCTGGCGGCAGCATTGCTTGATTCATTAGGCTCAAAGGAATCCCTCGGTGGCAACTAGCGCAGCATCCATGGCAAAAACCGGCAAGTTTGGTGACTTGCGTCGTCGGCTGGTTTTTTTGCTGCTTGCCTTGGTGGTGTATCGCATTGGTGCGCACATCCCAGTCCCTGGCATAGACCCGGGTCAGCTTGCGCAGTTGTTCAGTGGTCAGCAGGGCATATTGAACTTGTTCAATATGTTCTCTGGTGGTGCACTGGAGCGCTTTACAGTGTTTGCGCTAGGCATCATGCCCTACATCTCTGCATCGATCATCATGCAGTTGATGACCTATGTGGTGCCAACTTTTGAGCAGCTCAAGAAAGAGGGCGAGGCGGGTCGCCGCAAGATTACCCAGTACACACGTGTTGGAGCGTTGGCATTGGCCATCTTCCAATCGTTGGGTATTGCGGTTGCGCTTGAGGGTACAGCAGGCTTGGTTCTCGATCCTGGTTTCGGTTTCCGCTTGACCACCATTGTTAGCTTGACGGCTGGGACCATGTTCTTAATGTGGTTGGGTGAGCAGATCACCGAACGCGGCTTGGGTAACGGTATTTCGATTTTGATCTTTGCTGGCATTGCTGCAGGCTTGCCCAGTTCAATTGGTAGTCTTGCTGAGCTGATCAATACTGGGGCAATGAGTATCTTTGCTGCAATTTTGATCGTCACATTGGTGGTGCTCGTCACATTTTTTGTGGTGTATGTGGAACGCGGTCAGCGTAAAATCTTGGTCAACTATGCTCGTAGGCAAGTTGGCAACAAGGTTTATGGCGGTCAATCTTCACACTTGCCGTTGAAGCTCAACATGGCGGGCGTTATACCCCCCATCTTTGCTTCTTCGATCATCTTGTTGCCTGCAACACTGGTGAATTGGACCAGCACTGGTGAGTCCATGCGCTGGTTGCGTGACATTTCTGCGGCTTTGTCGCCCGGTCAGCCTGTGTATGTGATGCTGTACGCAGCCGCTATTGTGTTTTTCTGCTTTTTTTACACTGCCTTGGTTTTCAATAGCCGTGAAACAGCAGACAACCTTAAGAAAAGCGGTGCGTTCATTCCCGGGATTCGTCCTGGTGATCAGACTGCTCGCTACATCGACAAGATTTTGTTGCGGTTGACACTGGCTGGCGCCGCCTACATCACCTTTGTGTGTTTGTTGCCCGAGTTTTTGATTTTGAAGTACAACGTTCCGTTTTATTTTGGTGGAACGTCCTTGTTGATCATTGTGGTTGTGACCATGGACTTCATGGCCCAGGTTCAGAACTACATGATGTCCCAACAGTATGAGTCCTTCTTCAAGAAGGCCAATCTCAAGGGCAATGCAGGGCCTGCGTAAGTTAAAAGTTTCGGTATCGGTTGGTTAGGAGCCCCCCAATGGTTGTGGGGCATCAAGAGTTCCGTGCAAACCAGCCGGGACAGACAAAAGTTTTAGGAGAATGAAATGAGAGTTTCGGCTTCGGTCAAGAAAATCTGCCGCAACTGCAAGATCATCCGCCGCAAGGGTGTGGTGCGCGTGATCTGCACGGATCTGCGTCACAAGCAGCGCCAAGGTTGATTGGGAAAGTATTAGAGGACGCATATGGCACGTATCGCTGGCATTAACATTCCGCCCCACAAGCACGCGGAAATCGGTTTGACCTCCATTTTTGGTATCGGTCGCACCCGCGCTCGCAAGATCTGCGAAGCAACTGGTATCGCTTACAGCAAAAAGATCAAAGATCTTTCTGACAGCGATCTGGAAAAAATTCGTGAACAGATCGAGCAGCTCACTATTGAAGGTGATCTGCGTCGCGAGACCACCATGAACATCAAGCGCTTGATGGACATCGGTTGCTATCGTGGTTTCCGTCATCGCCGTGGTCTGCCCATGCGTGGTCAGCGTACGCGTACCAACGCACGTACCCGCAAGGGTCCGCGCAAGGGCGCAGCTGCACTGAAGAAGTAAAGAGATTGAAAGATCATCATGGCTAAGTCTCCCGCCAATAACGCAGCACAACGCGTGCGCAAAAAAGTTCGCAAGAACGTTGCCGACGGCATTGCACACGTGCATGCCTCGTTCAACAACACCATCATCACCATCACAGACCGCCAAGGCAATGCTTTGTCATGGGCGTCTTCTGGTGGCCAAGGTTTCAAGGGCTCACGCAAGTCCACACCTTTTGCTGCGCAGGTCGCATCGGAAGTGGCGGGACGCGCAGCCATTGACCAAGGCATCAAGAACCTTGACGTTGAGATCAAAGGCCCAGGCCCTGGTCGCGAGTCTTCGGTACGCGCTTTGGGCGCGTTGGGTATCCGTATCACTTCTATCTCTGACGTGACACCGGTTCCACACAACGGCTGCCGCCCTCAAAAGCGTCGTCGCATCTAAGTTTCACAAGCCCACCGCCGTCTGTGAGCGTTTTACGCCACCGACGGCTCCCGCATTTTTGTGCGGTAGATGACATAAAAGGAAGTTCACGTGGCACGCTATCTCGGCCCCAAGGCCAAACTCTCACGCCGTGAAGGCACCGACTTGTTCCTCAAGAGCGCGCGTCGCTCTATTGCGGACAAGTGCAAATTCGACTCCAAGCCAGGCCAACATGGTCGCACATCTGGTGCACGCACATCTGATTACGGCTTGCAATTGCGTGAAAAGCAAAAAGTAAAGCGCATGTACGGCGTGCTGGAAAAGCAGTTCCGTCGCTATTTTGAAGCCGCTGAAGGCCGTAAAGGCAACACAGGTGCCAACCTGTTGTTCCTTTTGGAATCGCGTCTTGACAACGTTGTGTACCGTATGGGTTTTGGTTCCACTCGTGCTGAAGCCCGTCAGTTGGTTTCGCACAAGGCCATCACTGTCAATGGTCAGTCCGTGAACATTCCTTCCTACTTGGTCAAGGTGGGTGATGTTGTGGCTGTGCGTGAAAAGTCCAAAAAGCAAGGTCGCGTTGTAGAAGCTCTGCAACTGGCTGCACAAGTGGGCATGCCTGCTTGGGTTGATGTCAATGCCGAAAAGGCCGAAGGCGTTTTCAAGAAGGTGCCTGATCGCGATGAATTTGCTGCTGACATCAACGAATCGTTGATTGTTGAGTTGTACTCACGCTAATTCGCCGTTTTATTTGAGATAACCGTTCCTGAACCGCGAGGCATCGCGGTTTAGGCGCTTCACCAGCCTTACCGGCGTAACGAGCTGGGGGTATTGAGAGGAAGTTTGCATGCAAACCAATTTGCTGAAGCCCAAGACGATCAACGTAGAACAACTGGGCCACAACCGTGCCAAAGTTGCTCTTGAGCCTTTTGAACGTGGCTACGGCCACACCTTGGGCAACGCCATTCGCCGCGTTCTGTTGTCTTCCATGGTGGGGTACGCAGCGACAGAAGTGACCATTGCAGGTGTGCTGCATGAGTACTCATCGATTGATGGTGTTCAAGAAGATGTGGTGAACATTTTGTTGAACCTCAAAGGTGTGGTCTTCAAATTGCACAACCGTGATGAAGTGACCCTGAGCTTGCGCAAAGATGGCGAAGGCGTTGTGACTGCGCGTGACATTCAAACACCCCACGACGTTGAAATCATCAACCCTGACCACGTGATTGCCCATTTGTCGCAAGGCGGCAAGCTGGACATGCAGATCAAAGTGGAAAAAGGCCGTGGTTACGTGCCAGGCAACATCCGTCGCTATGGTGATGAGTCTCCAAAGTCGATTGGCCGTATTGTTTTGGATGCGTCCTTCTCGCCTGTCAAGCGCGTGAGCTACACCGTCGAGAGCGCGCGTGTTGAGCAACGTACCGATCTGGACAAGTTGGTAGTAGAGATTGAAACCAACGGCGCTATCACTGCCGAAGACGCAGTGCGCGCATCGACCAAGATTTTGGTGGAGCAACTGGCCGTATTTGCACAACTGGAAGGTGGCGAGTTGCCATCCTTCGAGGCAGGTGCTGGCTCACGCTCTAATGCAACGTTCGATCCTATCTTGTTGCGTCCTGTGGACGAGCTGGAATTGACCGTGCGTTCCGCCAACTGCCTCAAGGCAGAGAACATTTATTACATCGGTGATCTGATTCAGCGCACCGAAAACGAATTGCTCAAGACGCCTAACCTGGGTCGCAAGTCGCTCAATGAAATCAAAGAGGTTTTGGCCTCACGCGGTTTGACATTGGGCATGAAGCTGGAAAACTGGCCACCTGCAGGCCTGGATAAGCGCTGAGCTAAAATAGTCAGTTCCCCGAAATGTGGGGAAGTGCAGCAGGCAGTACCTGATACGGCTGCCTGATTTAACAAAGTAAAAGGAAAGCACCATGCGTCACGGACACGGACTTCGCAAACTCAATCGCACCAGCTCGCACCGCCTTGCGATGCTGCAAAATATGATGAACTCGCTCATCGAGCATGAAGTCATCAAGACCACTGTACCCAAGGCCAAAGAATTGCGCCGTGTGGTTGAACCCATGATCACTTTGGCCAAAGAAGACACTTTGGCAAACCGTCGCTTGGCTTTCAACCGCCTGCGTGACCGTGACAGCGTGACCAAGCTCTTTACAGAACTGGGCCCACGTTTCAAGGCCCGTCCAGGTGGCTACACACGCATTTTGAAGATGGGTTTCCGTGTGGGCGATAACGCACCAATGGCACTCGTGGAATTGGTCGATCGCGCTGAAGAAAAAGCAGAAGTTTCTGCAGAAGCAGCGGCTCAGTAAGCTATAATCAATACCGCGCGATGGAGCAGTCTGGTAGCTCGTTGGGCTCATAACCCAAAGGTCGGAGGTTCAAATCCTTCTCGCGCAACCAAACAAAACTGAAATCATTTCAGTTAACAAAAAACCCGCCTAGAGCGGGTTTTTTGTTGGGCACTTGAGACCGGTATGGGCGATACAAAGTCCTCAACAGTGCACGGTAAACAGATAACCTAAATGGCGTGAAGGCTGCTAATCCGTTCACGCCACACATGGCTTATGAAAGCTTAGCCAATCAAGCGTGTAACAATCCAAACAGACCCAATGATTGCAATGGCTGCAGAGCCCCCCACCACAATAGCCCAGCGATAAAAACGTGTGCTGCGCAAAGTCCAGGCAAATGGGAAAAACGCCGCAACAATGGCCAGTTGACCTAGTTCAACACCCACATTGAAGCCGCCCAGGGCCACGGCCAGTTCTTTGGTGGGCAAACCCAGATCCACCAAAACGTTAGCAAACCCAAAGCCATGGATCAAACCAAAGACCAGTGCCAATTGCCAGCGCCTAACAGCAAACCACCGCATGAGGTTGTTCAACGCCGCCAAGACGACCGATAGGGCAATGATGGGTTCAATGATGTTGGCCGGAGGTTCTACCAACTGTAAAACGGACAGTGACAGGGTGATGGAGTGGGCCACAGTGAATGCAGTCACAACGGCCAAGACATCGGCCAGTGCAGGTTTGAGTTGACCCAGTGCTTGCCAATGCCAGACGGGTTTACGTTGGCTGGCCAGTGGTGCAAGTAGCAACAAACTGAGCAAAAACAGAATGTGGTCAGCACCGATCCAGATATGCCACACACCCTCGACAACGTAGCGCTTTAGAACGCTCCATGCAGATTCTGGTGCGCCCAAGACGGTTGCGCTGGCTTGGTCAGGGCTGAGCAGGTAGCTGTTTTCAGCGCCAGGAATATCTAAGCGCAGCAAACCTCTGTGCAGGTTGTCTTGGTCAAAGATCAATGAGTATGTGAAGGTAAGGGCAGTGCCAGGAACAGTGGTACCGGCGGGGCAGGCAACAGACCACAGTGAGCTGAGGTAATAGCCATCAGAGTGTTGGCTAGCGAGCAGGTCTTGCGCGGTCAGTGAGCAAGCCCCATTAGGTGCTGTAACAGACAGGCCTTGCTGCATCCATTGGGTCAGGTCTGCATTGCGTGCCTGTACTTCAGACCATTGGACTTGGCCGTCGCGGTTTTGGTCAAGGTCAAGGCGTAAGTCGATGTCGCGCAGGCTGATGTCTGTGCGCAAAATAGGCTGGCCGTTGTCCAGGCTGAGCGTCAGATAGCTGTTGCTGCTGGAATGCGCCAAGGCCGCACCAGACAAAGCAAACGCACACAGCATCAAGCTGGCCTTAAGTGCCAGACGAAAGCGGTAATAAAAGTTCATGGTTTGGCTGCGGGAGTTTTCAGCAGGTCTTGGATTTGTGTAGACAGGGATGCAAGCGTGGGGTCGGTGTAGCCTGTGGTACGCATCCAATCAAGGACGACTTTGGCAGCTTCGGGGCGCTTGAGGGCAATAGCGGCTTCAGCCAGCAAGGCGGCGTCAGCGGGCTCGTTTTGAATGGCCCAGTTGGCTTGGGCCATGCGCAAGCCTGCTTCAAGGTCTTTGCCGTGGCGTATCAGGTAGATCATGGCTGGGCGTTCAATCAAGCCGTCCTTTCGCAAAGCTTGATTGGCCATGCGGGCTTCCCAAGCCGCAGTAAGGGAGGGCATTTGCGCATCGCGCAAGCCGATACTTGCAGTCAGCGACTGCATGAGCAGCGCATCGCTGGGGTTGGGCACATTGCTGATGCGCTTGGCTTTGGCAAAAGCACCTTGGTGATTGAGCAGCTCAGCCAATGCAAGCCGAACGCTGTGGGAGCGTGGGGCGCGTGCCAAGTGCTTTTCCCACACCGCTATGGCTTGATCGTATTGGCCCAAGGTTTGGTGGGCTTCCCCTAAGTGGAACTGCAGCCAGTCTTGCGTGAGCGCACCCTGAAAATCAGGCGCTTTGACCAAGCGCTGCAGCAGTGGCAGAGCCTGCGCTGCCCGCCCGGTGCGATACCACAGGATGGCTTGGCAGGCGTCTGCTTCGTCGGTGCCAAAGCGGGTACGAATTTCTGCGCAGTCTTGTGCGGCCAAGTCCATTTGGGATTGCAGCAGATGAATGGCAAAGCGCCACGACCAGTATTCAGCCTGTTGGCCATCGAGTGCAATAGCCGCCTGAATGTCTTGCAAGCCACCCGCAAAGTCATGAAACCCTTGCTTGACGAGCCCACGCATAAAGTGGCCCTGGGCACTGAGTTGCGGGGCGTTCCACCAAGGCAGTAAGGCAGCTTTAGCAGAGCCGTACCAGCGCAAATCGCCTTCCGTCAGCCCGATCATGAATACAGCGCGTGCATAGCGCAGTGCCGCATCCAAGTCGTTGCGGTTGGCGCGCCAAGCTTGCTCTGCATCACGCAGCGACGAAGATGCGCCACTGACGGCATGAATGGACGATGGCAGTACCACCGTGTTGTCAGCAGGCTTAAAGCGTTCTTGCGCGGCGCAGATGGCTGGGGCCAGAACCAAGGTGGATATAAGCACGGGCAAGTGACAAGGCCTTACACCTTGCCCCAATACCTGTGTGATGCAATAAGGTAACAAACGCTTTGGTAATAAGTTCATGCAATCTAGTATGCTGTAAGGCGCTTTATGCAGATAGCTGCATTCTGCGTTTTTTCTAACGTTAGTGCTCATACGAGGTGAACCATGAAAGTTTTGATCTCTGCAATCGTGACTGGATTCATGTTGGTGTCTGCTCCTGCTTTTGCTGGCGGCCACGCTGGCGGCAAGATGGACGACAAAAAGGTGGATTGCACCAAGAAAGAAAACGAAGGCAAAGCTGAGTGCATGAAGAAATAAGCCCAGCCCTGCTGGTCATACAAAAGGCCCTAACGGGCCTTTTTTTATGGGGGCGCACAAAGTACGTTTAGATGTTGAAAGTGGATGCGCCACCAAAGGCACTGCACAAAACTAGAGCTGCTGCGCCAACTGGCGAATACCGCGTATGAACATTTCAACGGCCATGGCCACCAGGATGAGGCCCATGAGCCGTTCAAAAGCCATGACGACCCGTTCGCCCACCAAGCGTTGAATGCGGTCTGCCAGCAGCAGCACGATGGCGCACACCACCATGGTCACGCACAGGGCGGCCAGCCATTCCATTTTGCGGTCGGGCGCTTGCGCTACCAGCAGCATGACAGTGGCCATGGCAGAGGGGCCCGCCAAGGCGGGGATGGCCAAGGGCACGATCAGGGGCTCGCCCGCTAGTTCGGGGTGCTCGGGTGGTGGTGGCGGGAAGATCATGCGCAGGGCAATCAAAAACAGCACCACAGCGCCCGCCAGCTGCAAAGACAAATCGCTCAGTTGTAGAAGCTGCAAAAACTGCGCCCCAAAAAACAAAAATGCCAACAGCAGCGCAAACGCAATCAAGACCTCGCGCAAGATGATGCGGGGCCGCCGCGCAGGGGCCACACCGCGCAGGGCGTTGGCAAAAATAGGGATGTTGCCCACGGGGTCCGTGATCAACAGCAGCAAGATGGTGGCCGAGGCAAATGTGTAGCTCATGGTCGTCCTGCTATGCAGTGTGTGCTTGCACCATACCAGTAGCAAGCCATTGCACCTATTAGGGCTTGGCCGCATAAAGCCAGGGAAGTTATACATAACCCTCGCGAGGCTGCGATGGTGCGGATCGGGATAGGCCACAAGGCGTCTTTTTGCAGCCAATAGCGAGTCTATTGGCAAGAAAAGCAACGCTGTGGACTGCCCGAGGCCGTGCCAGTGCAGACCGCAGGGAGTTATGCGGAGCTTCCCTAGCGCCTACAATGCTGCGCTATGCACGCTTTGCGCCACCTTCCATTTCTTGCCCGCTTGGTGCTGGCATGGTTTGTGTTGGCCACAGGCGTTGCAGTGGCCTCACCCTTGGTCAACCCGCAGTCTGTGCAGTTGATCTGCTCGGGCTCGGGCGTGGTCAAGCTGGTGGCGGTGGGCGACGAGGGTGACCAAGCCTTGGCAGGCCATGGCATGGAATGCCCTTTGTGCGCCCCTGCGGCAGTGCCCCCACCCCATGTGCACCACACGCAAGTGGTGGTGCAACCCCTGGCCTATGCCATGGGCACCATTGCGGCTGCGCACATTGCGGCGCGTACCGCTGCGCCCCTGCCGCCACGCGGCCCCCCTTTTGCCTCCTGATTTTTGCTATCAATTCAATAGCTATTAGTGCTTGATGTACTAAGGCTGTTGGCTATTTTTGCTTAAAAACAGGAGTTTTTGCATGCGCAAAAGCCATATTGCCTTGGCCTGTGCCATGGGCTTGCCTTTACACGCCGCGATAGCGGCAGACTTGGATGCCAGCGAGGCAGTACCGACCAAATCACTGGGCGTCGTGACCGTGACCAGCGGTCAGCCCACATCGCTGCCTACGCAGATTCCCACCACCATTGAAGGCGTGACGCGTGAGCAGATCACGCACTCCATCAATGCCACTGACAGCGAAGACGCACTTAAATACTTGCCCAGCCTGTTGGTGCGCAAGCGCTACATCGGCGACTACAACCACGCGGTGCTGTCCACCCGGGCCTCGGGCACGGGCAACCCGGCCCGGTCTATGGTGTTTGCCGACGGCATTTTGCTGAGCAACTACTTAGGCAATGGCCCCACCAACGCGCCGCGTTGGATGCTGGTCACCCCCGAGGAGATCGAGCGTGTCGATGTGCTGTACGGCCCGTTTTCCGCTGCTTATGCAGGCAACTCGGTGGGGGCTGTGGTGGATTACGTGACCCGCATGCCCACCCAATTTGAGGCGCATGGCAAGGTCAGCTACCAGCATCAGCCCTTTGATTTGTATGGCACCAACGATACCTACGCTGGCAAGCAGATCAGCACCTCTGTCGGCAACAAAGCGGGCGATTGGTCGTGGTTTTTGAACTTCAGCCGCACCGACAGCGAGGGCCAGCCCTTGACCTTCCCCACCCGCTTGGTGTCAGCAGGCACACCGGGAAGCAACGGTGTGCCAGTGACCGGTGCCGTACTGGGCCAAAACCGCAGCAACCAAGATTGGTATTTGCTGGGCAGCGCAACCCAGTACCACACGGTGCAAGACCACTTCAAGGCCAAGCTGGCCTACGACATTGACCCCACCTTGCGTGCCAGCTACACCCTGGGCTGGTGGCACAACCAGTCAGAAGGCCGCCCCGGCACCTACCTGCGCGATGCCGCAGGCAACCCGGTGTACAGCGGCACAGTCAATATCAACGGGCGTGCCTTCACCCTGGCGCCCACCGACTTCAATGTCTCCAATGAATCCATCACCCATTTGATGCACGGCCTGTCCCTTAAGAGCCGTACCCAAGGCGTGTGGGACTGGGAGGTAGCTGCCAGCCTGTACGACTACCGCAGCGACACCCTGCGCGCCGCCACAACAGCCATGCCCGCAGCCCTGACCGGGGGGCGCGGACGCATTGTGGATGGCCGTGGAACCGGCTGGAACACCTTGGCCTTTAAAGGCACATGGCGGCCTGATGGCACGCAAGGCGCACACATTGTGGACATGGGCGTGCAGCGTGACAGCTACCAGCTGCGTAGCATTGAAAACGCTACCGACAACTGGATCAATGGCAACCCCGGTGCCCGTAACCAAGCCTTTAAGGGCGATACCGAACTGCTGGGTGTGTGGGTGCAAGACACCTGGAAGCTGGCCCCCCAATGGAAGGCCGTGCTGGGCCTGCGTGGCGAGCGCTGGAGTGCATCGGGCGGTCAAACCGCCAATGCCACTACCGCTGTCAACCACGGCGACCGCACCGAGCATTACTTCTCGCCCAAGGCCGCCCTGGCATGGCAGGCCGATCCGCTGTGGGTGCTTAAGGCCTCCACTGGCCGTGCCGTGCGCATGCCTACCGTGTCTGAGCTGTACCAAGGTGGTATCAGCGGCAGTGGCACCCTCATCAACAACGACCCCAACTTAAGGCCCGAAAAGTCTTGGACCACAGAGCTGACCGCCGAGCGTGACATGGGCAACGGCCTCTTGCGCATGACCGCGTTTTTTGAGCGCACCAAAGACGCCCTGTACTCACAAACCAATGTGCTGGCCACGCCCAATGTCACCAACATACAAAACGTGGACGCCATCCGCACCCACGGCATAGAGCTGGCTTACCAAGGCAGCAATGTGGGTATGCGCGGCCTGGACTTGGGTGCCAGCCTGACCTGGACAGACTCCAAAATCACCCGCAACACCAAGTTCCCGGCCAGCGTGGGCAAATGGCAGCCACGCATACCCGAGTGGCGTGCCAGCGCGGTTGCCACCTACCGGCCTGACGATAAATGGTCTTACACCCTGGGCGCCCGTTACAGCGGAAAACAGTTCAGCACACTCGACAACTCTGACCCCAACGGCTTTGCCTACCAAGGAGCTAGCCGATACTTCACCACCGATGTGCGCGTACGCTACCAAATCAACCGCCAGTGGAGCGCGGCAGTGGGCATAGACAACCTCAACAACTACCAATACTGGAACTTTCACCCCTACCCACAGCGCACATACATGCTAGAAGTCAAGTTCACCCCCTGAGCGGCTGCCGCCGCTTCCCCCAAAGGGGGACGCCCCCAGCGCGGCGGGGCGGCCCTTGCGCGGGGGCGCTCGCACTGGCCGCTTGTGTGCCGAGGGCGACAAGCAATGCCAACAGATTCACAACCACCCAAAACCCAAATGTCAACGCAAAATACTATGAAAAACATAGCTAAAAACGCCGTATTTGCTGCGCTAGCAGCCTTTTTGATGCCTGCTCATGCACACATCACCTTGGAATACCAAGTAGCCCCTGCCGCCAGCAGCTACAAAGCCACCTTCAAAGTAGGCCACGGCTGTGCGGGCTCGCCCACCCGGCAGATCGTGGTGGACATTCCAGCGGGCATGCGCGGCGCCCGCCCCATGCCTAAACCCGGCTGGACGCTGCAAGTCGACCGTGAAAAACTGGCCCAGCCCTACACCAGCCATGGCCGCAGCATCACCGAAGACGTAGTGCGCATCACCTGGACGGCCAAAACCCCCGACGACATGCTGCCAAACAGCCACTACGACGAGTTTGTGCTGGTGGCCACCACCCCCGAGCAAGCTGGCACTATCTATTGGCCCGTGCGCCAGATGTGCGAAAAAGGCAGCAACTTGTGGGTGGGTATACCGAAGGCCGGGCAAAAATTATCTGACCTGCCAGCACCGGCCGCCAAGCTAGAGATATTGCCCGCAGGACCTAGCGCGGGCCATCACCACTGATCACCGAGTTGTACCCATAGGAGCCAAACACCATGAAATACATCAACGCAAGCATTGCTGCCGCCATCGTGCTAGCCACCAGCGCGGCCTGGGCGCAAGCCAATCCCCCTGTTGCCAAGGTGGAGTCCCCATGGGCCCGTGCCACAGTGCAGGGCCAAAAAGGCACCGGCGCCTTCATGAAAATAACCGCCCCCGAAGGGGGCAAGCTGGTAGGGGCTAGTTCTCCAGTGGCGGGTGTCACTGAAGTGCACGAGATGAAGATGGAGGGCGATGTCATGAAAATGCGTGCCATCACCGCCCTTGATTTACCTGCTGGGCAACAGGTGGAGCTCAAACCTGGCGGCTACCACGTCATGTTGCTGGACCTGAAGACGCCCCTCAAGCCCGGTACCCAAGTGCCGCTTACTTTGATGCTGCAAGACGCACAAGGCAAGCCCAGCAAGGTAGAGCTGAGCTTGCCCGTAGCCACCAGCGCACCAGGGGGCACGCCTGCTGCTGGCCACGGCGCACACCACAAACATTGATATGGCCCCACCTGCGGCAGGCGTTCGCTATGAGCGCCCCCGCAGTGGTGGATTTGATTTCATAAATGACCTCATTTTGCAGGTCAGGATTGCAAGTCAATTGAATCCAGGTTGAACAAGGTTGCGTATAAGAACGGCACAGTCAGTAAAGCTGGAGGGATATTTGACCTCCTTTTATATTGCCTGTTGACTTATATATTGTTGATAAATCAGTCTGGAGACTTCATGCCCGAACATAAAGAACTTGCGAGACGAGCCTTTTTTTCAAAATCAGGCCAACTTACCCTCTCAGCAGCAGCCATTTCTTTGCTGGGTGGTGGGAATGCATTTGCCCATTCATCTGCATCATCTATCTTAGATGTTGAGATTTTGAACGTTGCACTGGCGTTAGAGCATGAGGCTATTGGTGCATATCAACTGGGGGCTGGTAGCGGTTTATTGACCAAGCCCACACTGGACATTGCTATCCAGTTCCAGTCACACCATAAAACCCACAGAGATGCACTGGCTGCAACCATTGACAGAATTGGCGGGCAAGCGGTCAAAGAAAAATCGCTTGAAGAATATGCCAAGTCTCTTAAAGCCAGCACCTTAAAAAACCAAGCTGATGTTTTAGCGCTGGCAGCCAAGCTGGAGTTGGGTGCCGCCAATGCATATTTGGGCGTTATTCCATCATTTAAAGACATCAACCTTTCGCAAGTGGCCGCCCGTTTGGCTGCTGATGAAGTCATGCATTGGACGGTTCTTTCCCAAGCCCTGGGTAATTCATTACCCGCTTCTGCATTCAGTTTTGGGTCTTGATTTGCGTATCAAAAAAAGAGGGATTTTATGCGTATAAAAAAGACACGGGTAGCCCAGGCAGTTGCAACGCTGGTTTTTGCCAGTATTAGTGCACAGATATATGCCCAGGAAGTGCCGCCAGTCAGTACTTTGGGTGCCATAGAGGTAAAAGGCCAGGCGCTATTGCAAAGCGATAGTTCCAGTGCCACACAAACCACCTTTGAGGCAGAAGAGATTCGTGATGCAGCCATTGCACAGCCTGAGCAGCTGTTTTCACGCGTTCCTGGTATGCGTGTGAATAACTACAACTTGGGCGGGGTAGTTAATGTTATCTCTTTGCGCGGCTTTGGTGGCGGCGCACATGGTGGCGATTTAGGCTTTGTGTTGGACGGTATCACCCTTAACGAGGCTATTTCACACTCCGACGGTTATGCAGATCTGAATGTGGTCATACCCCTTGAATTGCAACGCATGGACGTTGTAAAAGGCCCCAGCAGTGTTTTGGTCGGTAATTACAATCGTGCAGGAAGCGTATTTTTACAAACCCGCAAAGGTGGAGAATATCAACTTGCAGATTTCAGTGTGGGCTCTTTTCGCACTGTAGACGCACAAGTTGCGGGGGCTACAAGCTCAACTCAGGCCACCTCAATCTTGCAGCGCAAATATCTAGTACAGATGGTTTTCGCCCCGATTCAGACTTTGATCGCGGCACAGTGTCTGCCCGTTATTCAGTCCCTATCGACAAGGGTGACCTTACCTTTTCTGGGCGTTTGCACAGAGGCAAATGGGATTCGGTCGGTTACATAACGCAGGCGCAATTTAATTCTGGCGACCCTTTTGGTAAAGACCCACGCACTCAAAACGATGGTGGTGACAAAACATTTGGAACCCTGCGCGTTGACTTCTCGCGAGAAATCACCCCCGATATCAAAGCCCTGGCCTATATTTACGGCACACAGCAAACCTACACCAGGTTTTTTACCCGCCCGGTGAATGCAACAACATGGCGCCAACGCGATGAAAGCTATGACAGGTCTGTTACAGGCCTGGGTTTTAGCTTTAACGGCTTGAGCAAACTGGGAGATATGCCCCTTAAATGGATCGCAGGTTTTGACAGTACCCGCGAAAGTACCGAATATGATTTTTATGATGGTACAAGCAACCGTGCCAGGAGCATGGCGCCCGTTTTTCAGCAAGATAGAGATTACCAATTTAACTCGCAAGGGTTTTTTGCGGAAGGCGAGTTAGCGTTTTCCCCTCTGTTTCGCCCAACCATTGGTTTTAGGGCTGATCGCTATACAGGAAATTGCCGCGTTTTAGGGGCTGAAACTGTCGTGGCCAGTGATGCGCCATGTAATGTCCCGCTTAAAAATGTCAATCACACCAGTCCCAAAATAGGTGTTCGTTCGACGATTGCCAAAGGTGTTGATCTGCGTGCCAGCTATAACGAAGGTTTTCAATTGGCAAATGTGCGAGGACTTTACTCGGCAACCAATAACACAGACCCCACCGTATACAAGCAAAAGGAAGTGGGTTTGAGTTTGGGGCCTTGGTCTGGTTTGAAGTTTGACCTTGCCTTGTATGAGCTCAACAGCGACAAGGAAATTCGTGAATTACCTGCTGGCTCAGGAATTTTTGTGAACTCTGGAAAAACCCGCAGGTCTGGGGCTGATATTGCAGTATTGTGGTCAGCAGCTAGAAACTTAGATTTGGCATTTAATTACGGTCTTGCACGCACTAAAATCCTTGCCAATCCTTCGGCCGCACTGGTCGGCAAAGAGCTCAATGGTGTTCCAAAAAATACCCTCAATGTCACGGCCAACTATTCCCCATTGCCTAATATGGGTGTTTATGCTTCGGTCAACCGTGTAGGAAGCTCGTTTTATGGTGGGGGTGGCCTCAATACCACTAAATTACAGTCTTATACAACTGTGGATGCTGGCATAACTTGGCAAAGTAAAATCCAGGGTAGAAATGTAAAGTCTAGAGTATCTGTCAACAATTTGGCCAATAAAGTTTATGCGGCCAATGCTTTCCAAATTGGTGGCGTTGACTTGGTGGCTCCTGGCGCTCCTCGCAGTGTTCAGTTGGGCATGCAAATAGATTTTTAATAAAGTGATTGAAATGTCTTATTTTTCCAAAAAATTGATATTGGCTGTCTGCGCATTGGCCGGCGCCGCCCATGCGCATGATGCTTTTTTTGAATCATTGTCTACCGGTGGTGATGGCAAATTTATTGTTCGTTTTGCAGATCAAGGCAAACCCTTGTCATATGCTCCCAGTAAGTTAAAGCGTACTTGGGCTTATAACCATGCGGGTCAAGAGTTGTCTTTGCAGCAGACGCCAGGGGCTGATGTTGTAGAAATCAAGGCTCCAGCAGATGCAGTGATGTTGGCATTGGAGTTTGAAAACGGGTTTTTTAGCCGCTTGCCATCGGGCTCTGTTGAAAAACCCATGAACGAAGTGCCGGGTGCTTTGTCGGCTGTTTGGGCCAAAAAGACAGGTAAATATGTTTTGCAATGGGCTGGCCCTGTGAATAAGCCCGCAGGCATGGAGTTGGAAATCATTCCAACCACCGCTTCAGCTCCCAAGGCGGGAGATGTCATCAAGGTGCAGGTCTTATGGCAAGGCAAACCCATTGAAGGTGTCATGGTGTCTAAGGGCGAGCACCAAGTGGGCATGACCACGGATGCCAATGGCTTTACCACTTACAAAGTTCAGCAAGGTCAAAACTTTGTATGGGCAGAGCGACGAATTCCTGTGACAGGAGATGCCAGATACACCACTTTGGCCGTTGCTACCAACTTGGTTTTTGTGGCTTCTGAGCTTCCTTAAAAGCGCATTGCCAACGGGTGGGGCATTTCACAAAAGCATGGGGTAAGCTGTAGTTAGGTTTGATGCGTTTGGAGCCCCTATGAGCGATACCCCTTCTTTTGGTTTTGGCAACTTTGTTCCGGGTTTTGACTTTTTGAAAAACCTCACCCAAGGCCCGGCCAGCGCCATGCCGCAAATGCCGGGTCTGTCTAACTGGGTTGCCCCCACCCTCAGCGTAGAAGAGCTGGACAAACGCATCCAAGAGCTCAAAACCGTGCAGTTTTGGCTGGACCAAAACAGCCGCGCCCTGACGGCCACGGTGCAAGCACTTGAGGTGCAAAAAATGACGCTTGCCACCCTCAAAGGCATGAACGTCAGCATGAACGAGGTGGCCAAAGCCTTTCAGTTTGATGCCGCTACCTCTGCACCTAATCCTGCGCCCCCAGCAGCACAACCATCCGCCCAAGAGCCTGCGCCGCCCAAAGCCAGCGCAGATGCTGGCACTGACGGCAGCGCTGACGCCGATGCCACCACACCACCGCCCGCTGGCGTCATCGACCCCATGCAGTGGTGGGGGTCGTTGACCAACCAGTTCCAGCAGATTGCCGCCACCGCCATGCAAGATGCGGCACGCCACGCCAGCCCCGATGCGGCACCAGCTGCCGATGCCTTCAAAACCGCAGCCGAGGCCGCGGGCAAAATGGCCGCCCAAGGCGTGCAAACCTTGCAAGAGGCCGCCCGCGCAGCCACTGCCGCCGCCAAGGCGGGTGCTGCACCAGCCAAGACGGCCCCACGCGCCAAAGCTGCCGCAAAAGCCCCCACAAAAGCTGCGGCACCCAAAGCCGCTGCGTCTAAAACCGCAGCCAGCCGTAAAACTGCTTCCGCTGCCCCCACTGCGGCCCCGCGCACACCACGCGCGCCCCGCAAACCCGCAGCCTGACCCCCATCGCGCTGGGCGCTATGCCTTGTGCAGTGTGCCGGGCGCGATCACTTTTTTACCTTCATGCCCTCTAAGCTCTTTCCTACGGGCCATGCGGCCCACCCCCAGTGGCGCATGGCCGCTGCCCTGGTTTTGGCGCAACTGCGCGCCCAAATGGCCCTGCCCCAATACGCCAGCGCCCCCACGCTGGGCCTGCTCTACATCACCGACCACTACGCCAGCGATGCGCAGGAACTGCTCGACTACCTGAGCGCCGAGCTCCCCGAAGTCACCGACTGGAGCGGCACCGTGGGCATAGGTGTAGCTGCCTGCAATGCTGAATACTTTGACGAGCCCGCTTTGTCGCTCATGCTGCTGGATGTGCCGCCCGACCAGTACCGCGTGTTCTCAGGGGTAGCGCCGTTGCCGCGCCCTTTGGCGGGCGGGTTTCAGGCCCATACCGCCTTGGTGCATGCCGATGCCCACACCCCCGAGCTGCCCGAGCTTTTGCACGAAATGGCCGACCGTACGGCCACCGGCTACCTTTTTGGGGGCCTCAGCGCCAGCCGTGGGGCGGGGGTGCAGTTTGCCGTCAGCGGCAACGGCAACATGGCCGGGCAGGGGGCTGCTGCGGGGGTGTTTGATGGGGGCTTGTCGGGCGTGGCCTTTGGCCCGCAGGTGGCGCTGGTGTCGCGTGTGACGCAAGGCTGCCAGCCCATTGGGCCGCTGTACACCATCACCGCGGCGCAAGACAACGTGGTGCTAGAGCTAGACGCCGACCCCGCCCTGGATGTGCTGCTGCAAACCCTGAACGTCACCTTGGACGGCGACCCCCAGCCCGCCTTAAAGAAGGTGCGCGCCACCCTGGTGGGTTTGGTCGACGCAGAGCCTACCTTGCAAACCCAGCGCTACCCCGGCCACTTTGGGGTGGATACCCGGGTGCGCCACATCATTGGCCTGGATGGCAGCCGCATGGGCGTAGCAGTGGCCGACCATGTAGAGCGCGGCATGCGCCTGGCTTTTTGCCAACGCAACGTGGCTGCAGCCAGGGCCGACCTGATGCGCATTTGCGCCGAGATACGCGAAGAACTCTCGCCCGAAACCACCGCACCTTGGCCGCACACCAGCCCTGCCGATACCCTGGTGGCACCCGCCCCAGGCACCAGCGGCCAGCCTGCTGGTACCACCCAAAAGATTACGGGCGCGGTGTATGTGAGCTGCTCAGGCCGTGGTGGCGCCCACTTTGGCGGCCCTAGTGCAGAGCTGCAACTGGTACGCCACGCCCTGGGTGATGTGCCTTTGGTGGGCTTTTTTGCGGGTGGGGAAATTGCCCACCAGCACCTGTATGGCTACACCGGCGTTTTGACGGTGTTTACAGCCTTTGAAGACTGATTTTTAAGCCAAATTGGCGCTGTGCCTTAGTAATATAAGCACTATTAGCTATTAAATTAATAGCGATTGGCTTGCTTGGGCCACTTGGCTGTATGGCGCTCTAAGGGGCACCCTGCACGTGTTGCATTGCGCAAATGCCGTGCATGTTGCTTGCACGGCATTTGCGCTGGCCATAAAAACCACGGAAAGGTTTAGTACTTCCAGGGGTTGTTGGGACGGCGGTCGTGGCGGTTGGGTACCCCATCGCCGTCACGGTCCCAGCGAGGTGCAGGGCGCTGGTAATAGCCACCTTGGTAGTAGTGCCCGCTGTATTGTGGCCGGGGCTTGTAGGCCCAGTGGCCTTCTACCCACACGGGCCCGTGGCTGCGTGGCACCCAATGGCCTTCTACCCACACCCGGCTGGGCCTGTCTTGGTAGTAGCCATGGCCTACTGGCTGAAACCCACCGCTGTTGATTTGCAAACTGACATGGGCTTGTGCCTGTGCCGCAGGGCTGGCCAGCGCCAGCAGGGCGGCGGCCAGTGTGCTGGTAAGGGCGGCGGCCCACCAGTGAGTGGGGTTGGTGGGGGTGCTCGGTGCAGTCAACGTTGTCATAGCAATACTCCTTGGCTGTGTGCCAGCACGGTGGGCTGGTATCTCATGGGGTGTACTTTGCAGGGCTTGCGTAAGCTGGCTACGGCTGGTCTGCAAAGTGTTGTGACGGTATGTAAACCTGCCAAAACCGCCTCATACCGTTACCCATGGTTGACATAACGCATCAGTAGCTGCCGGGGTTGTCAGGGCGGCGGTCTTGGCGGTTACGTACACCGTCGCCATCCCTGTCACGGTCGTAGCGGTTGCGCACGCCATCGCCATCGCGGTCACGCTCATAGCGCTCACGTTCATACCGGTTGCGCATGCCGTCACCGTTTCTGTCTCTGTCGTAGCGGTTGCGTACGCCGTCGCCATCACGGTCGCGGTCATAGCGGTTGCGCACACCATCGCCGTCTATGTCGCGGTCGTAACGGTTGGGGATGCCATCGCGATCGCGGTCGTTGGGGTAGCGCGTGCCGTTGCTGTTTCTGTCGTAGCGGTTGCGGATGCCGTCTCCGTCCCGGTCACGGTCATAGCGGTTGCGCACACCGTCGCCGTCGATGTCGCGGTCGTAGCGGTTAGGAATGCCGTCGCCATCGCGGTCCCAGCTGCCACCTTGCATGTACCACTGACCATTGCGCTCTTGCCACTGTGGTGGGCGGTAACGGTAGCCTGGCCGTGCATTCAGCCAGTGGCCCTGCACCCACACGTGGCCGTTGCCACGCCATTCCCAGTGGCCTGGCACCCACACCATGCCATTGCGGGGTGGCGGCACAGCCTCGCGCTTGGGGGCGGGCGGTGCTTGGGTGTATTGCACCTGTAGGTTGTCTGTTTGCACCGTAATACCTGTGCCATAAGGCCCCGCACGGGCGGGCAGGGTTGCGTACAAGCCTGCCAAAAGCAGTGCTGCGGTGGTAAGGGTGAGTGATGGGCGTGCCATAAAAGTCCTGTAGGTGGTGGCATCAACAAGTCGTTGGGTGGCCTAATGGTTGACACCTGGGGTCAAGCATATGTCGGCAGCACGTTAATTTTTGTAACTGATTGCCTGTCTGTGTAGGCTACGGAGTGGGTTTAAGCCGATGTGCGGCGCATGCTGGCCAGCGCCCCCAGCTCCCAACTGCGCATAGCCAAAAGCAGGGTGTAGCCCTCTAGCGCGTTGGCGGGCATTTTTTGGTCGGTTTGGTGCTGCTGGGCAAAGTCTTGCGCAATGCGTTGCATGCGCTCTACAAAAGCAGGGGCCAGGGCGCGGCTGATCGCGCCGTGCACCAGCACCAGCCCCTCGCCGTGGCCGTCAAAGCCGCCGCCAAAATAGTCCAGCACGGCGTTTTCTCTAAAGTACTGCATCACGGGCCCATGGGGCCGCCAGCGAAAGGTTTTGGCCACCCTGAGCCGGTAGCGGTTCAGGGGCCGCAGCTCAATGATGCCCAGCCTGTCCAGTTGCGCCAGGGCTTTGATGCCCTCGGCCTCGGTGATGCGGTAGGCCGTGGTCACTTGCTCTAGCGTCCATTGGCTCAGCACGCAAATGGCCATCAGCAGCAGTTTTTTGTCGACCACCACGGCTTGCTCCTGCGCTGCGGTCAGCTCTAGCAGCAACGGCTGGTTGTCTGCCACGCGTTGGGCCAAGTCGGCAAAATCAAGGGCCAGGGCGCGGCAAATGGCATCGATGCGGCTCAGCGGCATATCGCCCTTGGCCAACATGCGTTTGACGCTGGACTCGGCCATACCCAAGGCCTGCGCCAGGTCGGCATACGTCATGCCTGCGGCTTTGAGTTCTTTTTTCAGGGCGGTGATCAAATCTGCAGTGGTGCTCATGGGTATCGATTATTGATACTTTTGGCATAGCGCCAGTGTGGCTTGGCAACTAATTGCACAAAGGCAGTCATGGGCGCAGCACACTGCCTGCCATCGCTGCACCCACTGACATGGGGCGGCATTGGCAAAAGCTTAGGAGATCAACGATGAACGCAGTACAAACGGTGGGCCGCGCCAAAGCAGCGGGCCTGCAGCGCAAAGAATGGGCCATGCTGCTAGTGGCCCTTGGCATGGTGGTGCTGGCCTTGCTGGCACCGCATGTGGGCGACAGCCCCCACCAACATGACTTTGCTGACCAACGCACTCTGTGGGGCGTGCCCTGTGCGCTAGATGTACTGAGCAACTTGCCTTTTGCCTTTGCGGGCCTGTGGGGCTTGGTGCGCTTGCGTGCCAGCCGCTTTGCCGGGCAGCCGCCGGCTTGGCGGGCCACCATGGCCCTGTTTTTTGTGGGCTTGGTGTGTACGTCGGTAGGCTCCAGTGTGTACCACTGGCAGCCCGATAACGCCGGTTTGCTGTGGGACCGCCTGGGCATGGCCGTGGCGTTTGCAGGCATGCTGGGCTTGGCGGTGACCCAGCGCATCAGCGAGCGTGCAGGTTTGCTCACCGCCACAGTGGCCCTGCTTGCAGGCCCCGCTGCGGTGGTGTGGTGGTCACACACAGGCAACGTCATGCCCTGGGCTGTGGTGCAGCTGGGCGGAATGCTGGTGGTGCTGGGGCTGGCGTTTGTGCGGGCTGTGCCCGGCATGCCCGTGGTCAGCCTAGGGGCTGTGATTGCCTGGTACGGCGCCGCCAAACTGGCCGAGGCTGGAGACCACGCAGTGTTTGCCGCCACAGGCCAGTGGGTGTCGGGCCATACTTTGAAGCACCTGTTTGCTGCCGGGGCTGCATGGCCGGTGCTAGCGGCGCTGCGGGCCAAGAGAGTGAATGCGTCGGTACAACAGCCCGCTACGGCAAGGCGCTGAAGCCTGCCAGAATGCCTTGCCACACGCCCCTAGAAGCACTTGCATTGCAGGTGCGTGATGGCCGCAACTGCGATGCAAGGCCCAAAGCCCCGCGCCGCCACGTTTTGATTCACCCAGGAATACGCATGCGTACTGACCCCTCCAGCACCCCCGCTGATACCGCGCACCCCAACCAATTTGCGCTTATGGGCCAGCGGCGGTTTGCGCCGTTTTTCTGGACGCAGTTTTCTGGCGCTGCCAACGACAACCTTTTTAAGTACGCGCTGACGGTGCTGGTCACCTACCAAATCAGCGTGTCGTGGTTGCCTTCTGCCTTGGCGGGTTTGGTGATTGGGGCGGTGTTTATCTTGCCGTTTTTGCTGTTTTCGGCCACTAGTGGGCAGTTGGCAGACAAGTACGAAAAAGCCCAGCTCATGCGCTGGATCAAGCTCTTAGAGATCGCCATCATGCTGCTGGTGGCCTGGGGCTTTTTTGCGGTGCATGTGCCGGTGTTGCTGGTATGCGTGTTTTTGATGGGCCTGCACTCCACGCTGTTTGGACCCATTAAGTTTGCCTACCTGCCCCAGGTGCTGAGCGAGCGCGAACTTACTGGCGGCAACGGCATGGTCGAGATGGGCACCTTTGTGGCCATATTGCTGGGCAACATCACCGGTGGGCTGCTGGTAGCAGTGCCCCAGGTGGGGTCGCACTATGTGGCCTATGCCTGTTTGGGTGTGGCGGTGCTGGGGTATGTAGCCAGCCGGGGCATACCCACCCAGCCGCGGGTGGATGCGGGGCTGCGCATTAACTGGAACCCCTTTACCGAAACCATGCGCAACCTGCGCTTGGCGCACGACAACCGCGTGGTGTTTCGTTCGCTCTTGGGCATTAGCTGGATGTGGTTTTTTGGCTCGGTGTTTTTGACGCAGTTTCCCAGCTTTGCCAAAGACGTGCTGCACGGCGACGAGCAAGTGGCCTCGTTTTTGTTGGCGGTGTTTTCGGTGGGCATCGGCGTGGGCTCGCTGCTGTGCGAGGTACTCTCGCGCCGCCATGTCGAGATCGGCCTAGTACCCCTGGGCGCCATTGGCATGACGGTGTTTTCGGTGGACTTGTACTTTGCCTCGCGCGGCCTGCCAGCATCGGGCTTGATGGACTTGGCCGCTTTTGTGGCCCAGCCCGCGCACTGGCGCGTCATGGCCGACTTGGCCTTACTGGCCCTGTTTGCGGGCCTGTACAGCGTGCCTATGTATGCGCTTATCCAAATGCGCTCGCAGCCCACGCACCGCTCGCGCATCATTGCGGCCAACAACATCCTCAATGCGCTGTTCATGATCGTCAGCGCCCTCATCACCGGGGTCTTGCTTAAGGCAGGCTTTACCGTGCCGCAGATCTTTTTGATCACGGGCCTGGCCAATGCCGTGGTGGCTTTTTATATTTTTATGCTGGTGCCCGAATACCTGCTGCGCTTTGGCGCTTGGGTGCTGTCGCGCATCGTGTACCGCTTTAAGGTGCAAGGCGACCACCACCTGCCCACCAGCGGCGCAGCCATCTTGGCCTGCAACCACGTCAGCTTTGTGGATGCGGCGCTGCTGATGGCCGCCAGCCCGCGGCCCATTTACTTTGTGATGGACCACCGAATCTTTCGCACCCCGGTGTTGGGCTGGATCTTTAAGCTGGCCAAGGCCATCCCCATTGCATCGCAAAAAGAAGACCCCGCCGTGTACCAAGCCGCCTTTGAACAAGCTGCCCAGGTACTGCGCCGGGGCGACTTGCTGGCTATTTTTCCGGAAGGCGCCATTACCCGCGACGGGCAGTTGCAACCCTTTAAGGGCGGCATCATGAAAATTTTGGAGCGTGCCCGCGCCGATGGCGTTAGCGCCCCCGTGGTGCCCATGGCGCTGACCAACCTGTGGGGCTCGTTCTTTAGCCGCATAGAGCGCGGCACTGCCATGGCGCGGCCTTGGCGCAGAGGCATGTTCAACCGTGTGGGGCTCAATGTGGCCGCCCCCATGCCGCCAGACACCGTAACGCCCGAGGGCTTACAGGCCCAAGTAGCGCAACTTTTGGCGCAGTGATCTGGCAAAGCCATGTGGCACCAAGGCATGTTGGCCAAAGTATCGCGTCAAGCTACCGTGGGGCGCATTGCGGCTGGTGCAGCGCAGTAAATGGCTGTTTGCTGCCCCCGCCTTGGCAACATGCCCCACAAGTGCTTTAAGGGCCGTTTTTGCATCAAATATTGGTCAAAATCGCGCTCTGCCTTAGTAATAAAAGCACTTATAGCTATCAATTTAATAGTGTTTGGAATAGGGGCCCTGTATGAGTAAATCTTTGCGACTGTCTGAAAAGTGGTTCCGCCGTGGGCTGTGGGTGGTGGCACTGGTGTTTGCCAACTTTTTGATTGGGCTGGGCGGCACCATCGTGGGCGATTTGCCCAAGGTAGAGCAGCGCCTGCAACTGGACGACTTCTTAGACCGCCCCGCCGCCGAGGCCCTGCGCGAAGATCGCAAACGTGCCAACACCGCCAGCGAAGACGCCGCCACGGCCTTGCAGCAAGCCCAGTTGCAGTTGCAGCAGGCCCGCAACGCCACCCAGGCCGAGCGCGAAACCTTTAACAACTGGCTGGCCACCCGTCGCGCCACCGAAAGCGCCTCTCACAACGCCGAAGTGCTGACGCGCACCCAAGCGCTAGACGCCCTTAAAGCCACCGAGCGCCGCGCCCAACAAGCCGTAGAGGCGCAGCAGCAGGCCGCCCTCAATGCCAGCCAAGCCGCAGACGCCGCCCAAAAACGCTTGAACGAGTTGGAGCAAGGCGCACATGAGCGCATGGTCAGCGAGCAGCGCAAGGTAGAGCTGCGCGTGTTTTTGTACCGCCTTGCCTTAACGCTGCCCCTGTTGGCCGTGGCCGGTTGGCTGTTTGCCAAAAAGCGCCAAACCACCTGGTGGCCCTTTGTGTGGGGCTTCATCATCTTTGCGTTGGTGGCATTTTTTGTTGAGCTGGTGCCCTATTTGCCCAGCTATGGTGGCTACGTGCGCTACGTGGTGGGCATTGCCATTACGGTGCTGGTGGGGCGCTACGCTATCGTGGCCCTTAACCGCTACCTAGAGCGCCAAAAACTGGCCGAAGCCATGCCCGACCAAGAGCGCCGCAAAGAACTCAGCTACGACGTGGCCCTGACCCGTCTTGCCAAAAGCGTATGCCCAGGCTGCGAGCGCCCTGTGGACTTGAAAAACGACAAAATCGACTACTGCCCCCACTGCGGCATATGCCTGTTTGACCACTGCGGCCACTGCACCACCCGCAAAAGCGCCTTTGCACGTTTTTGCCATGCCTGCGGCACACCTGGGCAATTGCCTGCTGCGCCCCAGGCAGACCCCACGCTAGCCAAAGGCCAAGCGCACCCACCCACGCAGGCCCACCCGGGCGCTGCATAGCGCAGCCTTGCCGTAGCCCCTAAACCCTTGTTGACCCCAAAACCCATGAACCAAGAAACCGGCATTGTGTGGACCACCCGCGTGGTGGGTTGGAGCTTTGCAGCGCTGCTGCTGTGGCTGTTTGTATTGGCCTTGAGCAGCGTGTTTGGCCTCAAAGTTGCGGGCAAGCACATCACCGAAGGCTTTGTGTACGGCTTGCCTTTGCTTTTGGGGGCCATGGGCGGGGGCTTGGTGCTCAATGTGATCTTGAACCTGAACAAAATTGGCCAGCACGTGGCCCTGCGCAATGCGGTGGCGTCAGCGCCCGGTGCCTCTGGCTTGCCCCGGCGCTGGTTGGTGGGTGTGCCGCTGGTGTTGGTGCTGGTCGCAGCGGTACTGTTTGGCGGCGACCACTACACACGCAGCAAAAAAGAGCGCTTTTTGCTGTCCGATGCGCAGGCATCAGCCAGAGCCTTCAGTGCAGACCTTAATGCCTTGGCAGCGCTGCCCTGGGGCAAAGACATGGTGGGTAAAACCCAAAGCCTGCTGCAGCTTATGGGCAAGCAAAACAAGCACTTCCCGCAAGTCACCTTGTTAATCCAAGAACCCGTGCAGGGCAGGCCCGTGGTGCTAGAGCTAGGCCAGTACTACAACAGCAGCGATGAAAACACCTGGGACGATTCGAGCAAAGTAGGTTTTGTACGTGCCCTCAGCGCCGAAGAAGCCCAATACATGCAAGACGTATTTACCGCCAAAACCAAAGCCCACCGTTACACCGCACACGACGGCAGCTACGAGCTGTTCTTTCCCATCCAGTGGGGCGACAAGCGCACGGCAGTGCTGTATTTTTCGCAGCATATGCGGTATGGCAAGGGGAGTTCTTGATTTATTGTTAGATTGAGGGCGCCAAAATTGATCAGAGCCATTAGAAAATGGGGTGATCTAAAAAATAGTCATCAGAAGATATAAGGATTATGCTTGCGAAAATAACATTAACTCTATCGCGCTCATTGCTTTTCCTGTAACGAAGTGATAAAAATTAACGAAAATAACGTACGCATTGAAAATTGTACTTTGATGAAGTGCTGTGTGGTGAGTTGTTTCTTGTCAATAAAGGGGTCGGATTTTTTGTATCTGGCGCTTATTAGTCGCTCTGACGAATCGCCTGAGGTACACCATCATTCTGATTTTTGAAATTTATATCGCACGATATAAGGCATTTATATGCTTTTTTGAGAATTTGGGTGGTGACCGCAATTTTTTTGGAATTTCGAGGGGGTGAGGCGAATTCAAGTTCGAATCTACTGCCTGTTGTCCCTGGCTTGGAAAAGGTGTTAACGGTTTAATTTAATAAAAATTGGCAAGAATGTTTTTTTGATTGTTGGTTTGATTCTCGGTGATTTATAGATAAAAAATATGGCGCGTAGGGTCGTTTGCATAAATTCTAAAACATTCTAAAGGTGATTTATGAGGGTGCTCATTAGGATCTATTTATTCTTTCTTTTTACCCCGCTTCTTTTTGTTTTGGCGGCATTTATTCTGGGATTTATTCTTGGTTGTGATCAGGGTTGTCCTTCACGAGAACATGAGGAGTTGATAGCAACTTTAGCTGGCGTACATTGGGTGGCTGTTTTTGTTCTTGGATTCGGCACTCCAATTTTGTTGTTGTGTGGTTTTGTGAGCTCTATCATTAATATATTTAGAAAATATTTTGATTTTTAGGGTGCCCGCAATAGAATTAAAATTACTAATAAATTAATTTTAATTCGTATCCGTTAATAACACCGTAACCCGCCCATCCTCATACCGCACACGCTGCCCCCGCAGCAGTTGCGGCGCATCGGGCACCACAGCTGAGGGCTTGCGCAGTTCTCGCAGCAGTGTGGCGCCGTGCGACAAGCGCCCACCCATGCGCACCACCACGGCTTGGGCCTTTTGGTAGTGGGCGTGGCGGCCTGGGTCTAGGGTGTCTTCTAGCAATATGTCGGTGCCCACTTCGCCTTCTGCGCTGCCGGGGTAGATCACAAAGCCCGCAGCGGCTTCGCTGCCTTTGCTGTGCCCGTCTTGCCAAAAGCTGCCGTGCTGTGTGCGTGCGTCGGGGTGGGGTGCAAACCAGTGGGCTCGGTCTGCGGTGGGCATGGCATGGTGCAGCCGCAAAAAAATACGCATGAGGTTGTCGCGGTACCACTCGCGCACCTGCACGCAGTAGCCGCGCATACCGGGCAGGCCCAGGCGCCATGCCCCGCGCACTGCGGTGGGCCAAGCCGGAAAGCCTTGCAGTGGCATGGCTGTGGGTGTGCTGGGGCGGGGGGTGGCGGGGTCGGTCTCCCAGGGCAGGCGGTGGGGGGCGTTGTGCAGGTCTTGGTAGGCTGTGGCGGGTTGGCCCCAGGCGCTGCCGCCGCTGCTGGCCAGGGCGGTGGCTATGCACAAATTGCCCTGCACCACAAACACATAAAACCGCACCAGCCAGTCGGCCAGCGCTTGCCCGCTGGCGCCTTGCTGTTGCAGTTGGGTCAGTTCGGCATCCCACTGCGCCAAGGCGGTGGGCAGGGCCAGCAGTGCCTTGCGGCTGTGGGCCTGCATGCGCCATAGCAAGGGCAGGCTGCGCAATAAGCGCCAGGGCCGCCAGGGCAGGGCGGGGGCGCTGCCGCCGACCTCGTTGGCATAGCGGTGGGTGGGCATGCCCCAGTCGGCCAGCCGGGCCAGAAACAGGTCGTTGTTGATGTACGAGGCGTTGCTAAACAGGGCGGTAAAGGGTTCGTTGTCTTGCAGCACCCGTGCGTCCCAGCGGGCCATGATGGCCGGTATGCTGCCTGCCGCGCGGCGTTGGGCGTATTCAATCAGGCGGCTGGGTTGGGGCGGCAATATTTCTGCCACATTGGCCGCCGTTAAATGCCGTCGCCAGCCATAGCCGCTGATGGGGCGGTATTGCAGCAGCCACAGTTGCTGGCCGTCCCAGGCCCATTCCACATCGCCATGCACGTAGTGAAAGGTGTGCAGCACGGCCTGCAAAAACTGCCACAGTGCTTGCGGGGTGAGCCCTGCTTGGGGGGTGAACTGGCCTTCGTTCCAGTCGCCGCCCAAGCGCGACAACACGGCGCGTTGTGGTGTGCATTGCCCATCGGCCAGGGCTTCGAGGTGGCCTTGCACCCATTCCACCTCCACGGCCAAGTGGCGCACAAAGGCTATGCCCGACACCACAGGTACCACAAAGCGTTGCACCACAACCTCGCCCACTTGCTGGGCCAATAGCTGCTGCACTTTGTGGGGCACATCTGCCGCTGGCACGCGCAAGAAGGTGGTGCTAAGACCTGCGTTGGAGGCATCGGCTTGGTCTTCTGTGGGGCTGGATGAACGCACGGCCCAAAGGGCACCGGGCTGCTGCGCCAACAAGGCAGGCAGGCGGGGGTCTTGCGGGTGCGTCACGTTGATGGCCTGCGGCACGGGCAGGCCTGCAAGGGCGGCAAGTTGCAGGCGGCCACCTTTGCTGTGGGCGGTGATGGTGTCGCTGCTGGTGCTGTGGTGGGCTTGCATGCGCCCCTCAAGCCATGCCACGGTGTCTGCGGGGTGGTCTATCCAGGGGTAATGCCCCCAGTGTTTGTGCAGGGTAATGGTCAACTGCGCACGGGCCAGCACGGCTGACCATGCCGCCGCTTGGCGAGTGTCCAGCACGGCATCGCGCCCGCCCCACACCAGCTCAATGGGGTCGGTGATCCATTCCAGCAAGGGCAGTGCTGTGTCTGGGCGCACTATGTCCCACAGCGGCATAAAGGCCCGGCAGCGGGCATAGCCCTGGCCCATGCGCTGGTACTGCGCGTGGCTCCAGTGCTGTGACGAAAACTTGCGCGCAAACCAGTTGGGCTTGTGGGTTAGCAGCGCATGCACCAAGGCGCGCACTGGGCGGGGGGCCATCAGCGCAGGCAAGCGACGTTGCCACAGATACACGCCCACTGGGGCCAGCAGCACCGTGCGGGCAAAGTGCCCTGGCTTTTTTTGCAGCGCATGCAACACCACCAGGGCGTTCACGCCCACGGCAAAAATGGCTTGCCCGGGCAGTGTTGCGGCCAGCAGTGCGTCAGCAAAATGGCCCAAGCTTTCGCAGGGTGGGGCGGGGTTGTTGCCGTAGCCGGGCAGCTCAATGGGCACTGGGCGGTAGTGCTCAAAGTGGGGCAGGGCGTCGTCCCACCAGTTGGCTGCGCTGCCGTTGCCAGCCAGCAGGTACATCACGGGGCGGGTCATGGGAAGTGTCACACCAAGTTTTGCAGGGCTGCACGCAGTGTGGGGTAGCGCCAGGCAAAGTTTGCGTCTAGCAGCCGTTGGGGCACGGCTTTTTGGCCGTCCACAAAAATCTGCGCCATCTCGCCCGCCAGCCAGCGTATGGGGGCCGCAGGCATGTGCAGCCACACAGGGCGGTGCAGCACCTGCCCCACGGTGGTGGCAAAGGTGGCCTGTGTGATGCACTCGGGGGCCACGGTGTTGTAGGTGCCTTGCATGCCGGGCTGCACCAGTGCCTGGGCCATGATGGCCAGCACGTCTTCGCGGTGGATCCAGCCCATGGCTTGTTGCCCGCTGCCCAGGCGGCCACCCAAGCCCAGGCGGTGGGGCAGCAGCATGGGCGGCAGTGCGCCGCCTGGGCCTAGCACCATGCCCAGGCGCAGCACCACTTGGCGTATGCCCAGGGTGGTGGCTGGGGCGGCAGCTTGTTCCCATTGCTGGCACAGCTCGGTCATAAAACCTTGGCCGGGGGCGCTTTGCTCGGTCAGAGTCTCCTCTGGTGGTCGCACGCCGTAGTACCCAATGCCCGATGCCTGTACCCATACCGCTGGTTTGTGCTGTGTGCGCTGTGCCCATTGCAGCAGTTGCTGGGTGGTGTGTAGGCGGCTGTTAAGCAGGCGCTTTTTTTGCCATTGCGTCCAGGGCATGCCCACTATGCGGGCACCTGCCAGGTTGATGACAGCGTCAAACGCATCGCTTGCATGCAAACGGGCCAGTGTGGGTATGCAGCGTGCACGGCCTGCAAATAAAAAAGCGGCGTTCAAAGGCTGGCGTGTCAGCACTGTCACTTGGTGGCCAGCATCTAGTAGCTGTTGCACCAGGGCTTCGCCAATAAAGCCGGTTCCACCTGTTAACAATACGCGTTGGTGCGGCATTTGGGCAAAAGGGTTGGGGGCAGGTGTTTGGCGCGACAGGCGCAGCGCCGCTATGCCGTCGCGCACGCCCGATGCCGCCACACCCACAGCAAACAGGGTCAGCACCCAGCCCCGCCAGCCCAGGTCTATAGGCACCAGGGCGGTGGGCAGGCTGGCCCATTGCGCCAGTTGCACCCCATACAGCCCAAACAGCGCACCACCATTGATGGCCAGCACGGTGTGCAGCACGCGTTCGGTGGCGGGCAGCTTGCGGCTGTTGTCTTCTACGACAAAGTCCCACAGCGTGAGCAATACCTCGACAAGCACCACAGCCGCCAGTACCCAGGCCCACAGCCCATGAAACCCTAGGTGTGCAATGCCCGCAAACACCACTCCATACAAGATTGCACGTACCGCGTGTATGGCAAGTTCTAGCCGTGCACCATGGCGCTGGGGCAGGGCCACCGTCATTTCGTGGTGGTAGAGGGTGTCAAAAGCACCCATCAGGCCCTGGGCAATCAGCAGAGTAACGGCAATATCCAGTACGGCAATTTCAGTCATGGTTTTGAAGGTGTTGGTGGTCGTACCGGTACAGCCAGCCTAATGGAGGCAGCATGGCGGCAAGTGCCAGGGTGTCTACCCATACATGGCTCCATATGCCCGCTTGGGCCGACAGCACCATGTCTTGTGGGGCCCACAGTAGCAGCCCCGCCATGAGCCAAAGCCACACTTGGGGCATGCGGGTGCGGTTGCCTATGTGTACCAGCGCCGCCATCCAAACGGCAAGGCATTGCACGGTGGCGCCAAACAGGGCCATCCACCATACGTTGTTGGCTCTGGCTTGTGGGGTGTTGGGCGAATCCCAAAAAGCGGTCACAAGGCTTTGGTGGTAGGCGTCAAGCGCGGGGCTGTTGCCAGCCAGCACCATTCCTATGCCCACCAGCCCGTGGCCCAAAGCGGCTGCGTACATCCAGCGTATGACCCATCTGCGGGTGCTTGGTGTGTGGCGCATGGCCTTAATCCTTGGTGTAAGGGGTGCGCGTGGCACAAACCCCATCCGTGCATTGCGCTACTGGCCCATACCCCATCCAACGTGAAAAACGGTAACGGTTGCGAGCAAACGCTCTGTAGCCGCGTGCCAGCAATGGGCGCAGCCAGCGTACCCGCAAAGGCAGCACCATAAAGCCGCGCCCCACCAGGGTGTAGGCGACCAGCATGCTATCGAGCCCCACCAGCAGTGTGCCGTCGGCTGTTTGGCTGTGTAGTTCGCGGTCCAGGTCGGCCATGGTTACACCCAGCGGTGTGGGGTCAAAACCGGCGGCAGCAATGTCTTCAAACGCCAAGTGTCCATGGCGGTCCCAGCGTGCAAGCCGCGCCATTTCTGCCGCACAAAACGGGCATCGGCCGTCGTAGTACAGGCGCAGTTTTGTGTTGTGAGGCTGCTCGGGCCCTGTGTTGCTGTAATGCTTGTGGGAAGAATGCATGCTTCATCCAGTTCTTTAATTTCTGTTGTTAGAGAAATTAAAGAACTTTCCGAAATTTTTGTCAATATCGGTGTTGATCTGGTTTTTGTTACATTCCGTTGCCGCTTGGTAGGCCGCATGTCTTGAATCCCATACGGGTGCGCCGACAAAATAGCCCGCGCTAAGAGGCTTGGGCCGTGGCCCAAAGTTGAGTAAGGCTTTACGCAGCGGATTACTTTTGGTTGTGCAGACTTTTCTTTGCAAAGGCCAGATTCGCCCCACGATGGGACGTTTTTTTGCCCGATTGCGCCGCCAGTCGTGATCAGACAATGCAGCAACAGAGGACATCACCCATGGACATGCAATACCAGCTCAAAGCGGGCAGCTACTACCTGTATGACATGCGCGAAGCGCCCAGCACCATTACGGGGGAGCGGCGTTTCAAGCTCAAGACCGACACTGTGGCCATCGCATTTGATATGCACACTGGCGAGGTGCACCAGCACGGCAGCCCTACGCGCATCCAATCTTGGGCGCTGGCGACGCGCAGACGTTTGCGTGCTGCTGGTGCGCAGGCCGCAGCCAACGACATCGTGGTGGTTTCAGGCCCGTTGCCCGTGGATGAGTTGAACAAATGCCTGTGGATTCAGGGCTACTGCCGCCGCATGTTGCAGCGCCTGGGTAGTCTGCCCCACGGCAAACTGCAGGCACAGGCCGAGCGGTACAAGCAGGCGGCTTGAGCCTAAAACGGCAGTTGCGTACCGCCGCTGCCTACTGGGCCGGTTCAGGCGTCTTCTTCGTCAAACTGAGAAACCTCATCCGGATGTTTGACGATGGTCACAGGCACGGGGCTGGCCTGCATCACTTGCTGAGATACAGACCCCAGCAGTGCACTACGCAAGGCGCTTTGCCCCAAGGCGCCCATCACCACCATGTCGCAGCCCGTGCGCTCAATGATGTCCACCAAGGTGTGGGCCACATCGCCAACATCTACTTCCGTCTCAAAGGGTAGGCCTGCAGCACGCAGTACGGTCAGAGCGGGTTCCATCAGGTGCACACCCGCTTCGTGGCTGGCTGCGGCAATCAGTTCGGGGTCGCGCGTGGTGACCATTTCATAGAGCGATGCAGGCTCTTGCACATGGGCCAATATCACCTCCAGTTGCAGGCCGTGGCGTGCCAGCTTGACCACATGGCGCACGGCGTCTAGCGAGAGTTCAGAGCCATCTACAGGTATGAGTATCTTGGGCATTGAGTCTCCGGTCATGTTGTTTCTATTGCTCAAGGTCAGTGTAGCGGTGCATGTGAGTGGGTGCTAGCCCATAAAGCCCACCCGTGGGTTGCACGCCACCTCTGGGACAATGTGGCCCATGCTCAAGTTCGACCTTTTAGCCACCGACCCCTCCAGCCACGCCCGCCGGGGCACCTTGACCCTTAACCACGGCGTGGTGCAAACCCCCATCTTTATGCCTGTGGGCACCTATGGCACTGTCAAAGGCGTCATGCCCAGAAGCCTTGACGACATGGGCGCACAAATTATTTTGGGCAACACCTTCCATTTGTGGATGCGCCCTGGCCTGGACGTGATGCAAAGTTTTGGCGGTTTGCATGGCTTTGAAAAATGGAACAAACCCATCCTGACAGATTCAGGGGGCTTTCAGGTGTGGAGCTTGGGCGCCATGCGCAAGATCACCGAAGAAGGGGTGACCTTTGCCAGCCCAGTCAATGGCGACAAGTTATTCATGTCGCCCGAGGTCAGCATGCAGATCCAAACGGTGCTCAACAGCGACATCGTCATGCAGCTAGATGAATGCACGCCCTACGAAACCAATGGCCACCTGACCACAGAGGCCGAGGCCCGCAAGTCCATGGAGATGAGCTTGCGCTGGGCGCAGCGCAGCAAAGATGAGTTTGAGCGCCTACAAAACCCCAATGCCTTGTTTGGCATTGTGCAAGGCGGCATGTTCCACCACCTGCGGGCCGAATCACTAGAGCGCTTGGTGGCCATGGACTTCCCAGGCTACGCCATCGGTGGCGTCAGCGTGGGCGAACCCAAAGACGAAATGCTGGGCATCATGGCGCACACGCCGCACCGCTTGCCAGCTAACAAGCCCCGCTATTTGATGGGTGTAGGCACCCCCGAGGATTTGGTAGAAGGCGTGGCGCAAGGCGTTGATATGTTTGATTGCGTGATGCCCACACGCAATGCGCGCAATGGCACTTTGTTCACCCGCTATGGCGACCTCAAAATTCGCAACGCTCGCCACAAAGCAGACCACCAGCCGCTGGATACCAGTTGCACGTGCTATGCCTGCGCGGGCACATCGGGCGTCGCCTGGGACCAAGGTGGGCGCGATGGTTTTAGTCGCGCCTATATGCACCACCTGGACCGCTGCGGCGAAATGCTGGGGCCTATGCTGACCACCGTGCACAACCTGCATTACTACCTGAACCTGATGCGCGAAGTGCGTGAGGCCCTGGATGCGGGGCAATTTGCACAGTTTCGCGCCCGCTTCAAGGCAGATCGGGCGCGGGGTGTTTGAGGTTTAAAAATCCACCAAGCTCAGCCCAATGCTGAACACCGTGCGCCTGCGGTTGTAGTCCACCAAGCTGTCGCCATAGCCGCTGAACAATTGGGTGTGCAGCCGCAGGTCGCTTTGCCCGCTGCCCAGGCTTTTGCTCCAGCCTTTGCCAAGGGTTTGCAACCACTCTAGGCGTACCGACCCACGTGCTGTGCCTGTCAGGCTGTGTCTGACGGTCATGCCCAGGGTGTTGTCGGCATCCATGTTCCAGTAGGTTTGCAATTCGCCCCGGCCTATGGTGTCGCTGATGCCGGGGTTGTCATCGCTGTCGGCGTTTTCAGGAATGCGTTTCCACAGCTTGGCCTGCACGCTCCAGCGCCGGTCTAGTTCAAACCCTGCCATCAAATAAGTGCGGTTCCAGCTGCGCGACAAAGGCAGGCTTTGTCCGTTAGATTGGTGATTGAGCCCTGCCCCTGCATAGCGCCAGCGCCAACCCCAAGGCAATGCAACATCGGTGGGGTAGATGTAGATCAACTCTGGCTCGTGGTCTGTGGTGCGAAAAGGGCGAGAGATCTCTGGCGAGAACAACTGCCAATACGATTGCTGCGAGTATCCAAACCAAAGCGAATCGCGCTTGTCAGGCTCGCCCTGGGTCAGCAAGCTTTGAGCGATTTTGGTACGCACAGACAGTTGCAAACGGTTTTCTGTTCTGCGGTAGGGTGTGGCCGTGCTGGCGGTGTGGTCAGGTGCGTCAGAGCTGGGCTGGCGGTTGACGCTGTCAGAACCCGCCACCGCGATAGTGATAGGCCTGTAACCCCTGAACTGGAAAGTGCCGCAGTCGCTGCCATTTTCTAGCTCCCAAAAGCGCGACATATCGCTGTATGCCTTGTTGCGGCAGCCCTCAGTGCTGGTGGTCTGAACTTCTGTAATGGGTGCGTTGGCCGATATGGCTGCCTTACTTCCAGCCGTATCCCCTTGCAGGGCAGATGCCAGTGCAGGAACGCCAGACGGTGCATGCTGATGCATGTCGGATGCCACACCAAGATGCTTGGCTACCAAGGCATCAAAGCATGCCAGCCGTGCCGTGGCATCTTGGCCCAGCGCTGCGCATTGTTGCCAAGGCATTACAGATGTGTCGTGGTGTGTAGGCGTTGCACCTGTTTGCGCATGTGTGTGGGTTGCCAGCAAGGCCATCACAGCAGTAGCCAGGTGCCGTGGTGATGAGAGTCTTGCGGTTGGCGTTGTGTCAGAGTTCAGAGGCATGGTGTATTGCAATCGGTTTGATCTGGCTGGGGGCTTTAAGGCAGTCAGTGCCGTATTTTTATGCTTGCAGAGGTTTTATGGATACAACAAAGAAAATGGTTGTATTGAGGGTGTTTTTGCCGTTATGCCTAATTTTATTAAGCACTTTATGCTATAAAAAACATAGCATCATGGATTGATTGCTTTGAGGGCATTGCTGCAAAACAGTTCATCGGATTCACAATGGGTTTCATGAAGACGTTTAATTTGCTGCGCAATGCCTTGGGAAGTTTCCGAGGGCAGCTCACCATGTGGCTAGGCGGTTTGTCTTTGGCCTGCTTGCTGGCGGTAGGACTTTATACAGGGCATATTGCCACCACAGAAATGTTGGCCACCCGCGGCCAATCGCTGCATATCAAGGCGCAATCAGCTGCACGTCTGTTGGAAACCAACTTACGTGAGCGTCAGCAAGAAATCAATTTGCTGCGACGTGCGCCCTTGTTCATGGAAGGTGACTTGTCTGGCCCAGTGGTGCGCAACGCACTTGAAATGCGCAAGGCTGCCCGCAGTGAATACGCTTGGTTAGGTGTTGCAGACCCTGACGGAATTGTGTTGCAAGCCACTGGTGGCCTGTTGTTGGGGCAGGATGTACGGCAGCGGCCCTGGTTTCAGGCGGCGCAGTCTGGCCCCCACACGGGCGATATGCACGAAGCCTTGCTTCTGGCCAAGTTGCTGCCGCACCGTGCCATTGATCAGCCTTTGCGATTTATTGATTTTGCAGCGCCCATTTTCGATGGCAAAGGCCAATTGCGCGGCGTACTGGCAGCCCATGCGCTGTGGAGCTGGGTGACAGACACAGTCGATTCGATAATTACAGAGCGTGACCGCATGGGCCAGGTAGAGGTATTGATCACCGATCGAAAAGGCAATGTGCTGTACCCCTTTGACAAAGTGGCTAAGGCACGATCACCCGTGCGCCAAAACACCCAGGCCATGTATGAATTGTTGGACTGGGGAGACGGAAACACCTACCTCACCAGCATCGTTTCGCTGAAACCCAATGAATTTGTGGATTTGGGCTGGCGCATTGTGTTGCGACAAAATGAAGATGCAGCCATGGCGTCTGTTTGGGCCTTGCGCAATAAATTATTGTTGCTTGGTGCGTTCACTGCAGGTTTTCTGGCTCTGATGGCTTACCGCTTGGCCACCCGCGTCAGCCGCCCATTAGAAGCCTTGGTTAATGCAGTACGCACGGTTGAAAAAGACGCCCAGGCGCCCGTGTTTCCCGCTGCACAAAATAACCGCGAAATTGCAGAGTTGAGCCAGTCCATCGCTTCCATGACCACTTCTTTGCTGGCCCGGGAACAAGAATTGGCAAAACTCAATGCCTCGCTTGAAAGCCAGGTGAGCGAGCGAACCGCTGCCTTGCAACAAGCCAACCACGAGCTCGCCCGTTTGGCCACCAGTGATGGATTGACGGGCCTGTGCAACCGGCGCATGTTTGACCAAAAGTTGCGCGAATACTTTCTGGCGCTGCCCCGCAAAGGCAACCCGTATGCGGTGCTGATGGTGGATGCGGATCACTTCAAGCACGTTAACGACACCTACGGCCACCATGTGGGCGATGCAGTGCTTAAGCAATTGGCCCTTATCTTGCAGCAGTGCACCCGGGTAACAGATACCGTTGCACGTTTTGGCGGTGAGGAGTTTGCGGTGCTTTTGCCTTCTGTCACCCACGTCTCAGAAGGGCAGGTCGTGGCAGAAAAAATCCGCAAGGCTGTTGCCAACGCCCATTTCCCCAGTGTGGGGCATTTAACCGTGAGCGTGGGGATCAGTGGATCGGCCTACATGGACTCCAACGAAGTTGCGGTGGTTCAGCGTGCCGACGAGGCGCTCTACCAAGCCAAAGCCCAGGGGCGTAACAGCGTTGCCATTGTCCTGGGCGGGCGCTAAAAAGCGCACAAACAACTAACGCGGCTGAGGCGTTTGTGCTTGCGCTTTGGCAGCAAACTCGGCTCGAAGGGCTTTGAGTTTTTCGCGCGGGTCTTCGCGGGCGGTGGTTTTATCAAGCCCCATTTCGGCAATAAAACGGCTGGGTCGGGCTGCCACCATTTCGCGGCCTTTTTTGCGTTTTTTGGTCCAGCTCACGGCCAGTGTGCGCTGCGCGCGCGTGATGCCCACATACATCAAGCGGCGCTCTTCTTGAAGGCGTTGCGCTGTGTCTTCGCTGACCTTTTCTTGTCGCCCTTCTTCGTCTTCTAATTTAAACGGCAGCATGCCTTCGGTCACGCCCACCAGCATCACGTGGGGCCATTCCAGGCCCTTGGATGCGTGCAAGGTCGATAGCGTGACCATGTCTTGCTCTTGTTCGCGGTCGGCAATGGTCGATAGCAAGGCAATGGTTTGTGCAACCTCCAGCAGACTTTTGGTTTCGCGTGCAGGGCTGGTGCTGGCGGCATCTTCGATTTGCCCCCCGGCTCGCTGCGCCATCCAGTCACAAAACTCCAGCACATTGCTCCAGCGGGCTGCGGCCACTTTTTCGCTGTCCTCGCCTTCGTACAGGTGTTGTTCATAGCCCAGCTCGGTCAACCAGTCGGTCAGAAACTGCCGCGCGTTATCGGCCCCCAGGGTATGGCGGGCGCGGTATTCAAGGTCGTTCACGGTGCGACCAAATTCCAGCAAGCCCTCTAGCCCTCGTTTGGGTATGGCTGCAGGCAACATGGAATTGAACAAAGCACCAAACAAACTGAGCTTGTGCTGGTTGGCAAAGTTGCCCAATTGCGCCAAGGTTTGGTGGCCTATACCGCGTTTGGGGCTGGTAATGGCACGCAAAAAAGCCGGGTCGTCGTCGTTGTTGATCCAAAGCCGAAACCATGCGCACAGGTCTTTGATTTCTGCACGGTCAAAAAAGCTGGTGCCGCCGGACACTTTGTAGGGCACATTGGCGCGGCGCAGTGCTTTTTCAAATGGCTTGGCCTGGTGGTTAGCGCGGTACAAAATGGCAAAGTCTTTCCACGCAGGTGGTGGGTTGCTGGCCGCCCGCAGGCTTTGGATGCGCGCCACGGCCCGCTCTGCCTCGTGCTCTTCGGTATCGGCATCCACAATCCGCACGGGCTCGCCCTCTCCCAGTTCGCTGAACAGTGTTTTGGGAAACAGCTTGGGGTTGGGCCCAATTACATGGTTGGCCGCCCGCAAGATGGCGCTGGTAGAGCGGTAGTTTTGCTCTAGCTTGATGACCTTGAGTGCCGGAAAGTCTTGCGGCAGCTTTTTGAGGTTATCGAGCGTTGCGCCGCGCCAGCCATAAATGCTTTGGTCGTCGTCGCCCACAGCCGTAAAGCGGCCACGCTGGCCTACCAGCAGTTTGAGCAGCTCATACTGGGTAGCGTTGGTGTCTTGGTATTCATCTACCAGCACATGGCCCAGCAGTGCTTGCCATTTGTCGCGCACGTTCTCATGGTCGCGCAGCAATTTCAGGGGCAGGCTGATCAGGTCATCAAAGTCCACGCTTTGGTAGGCGGTCAGGCGCTCCTCGTAGCGCTGCATGATCAGGGCAATGCTGCGCTCGTTGTCGTCTTGTGCTTGTGCCAGTGCTTGCTCGGCGTTCAAGCCATTGTTCTTCCAGCGGCTGATCGTCCACTGCCACTGGCGTGCAGTGGCGGCATCGGTAGTGCCGCCTGCCGCATCTTTGAGGATGCTGGTTACATCGTCAGCATCCAAGATGCTGAACTGGGGCTTGATACCCAACACGCTGCCGTCCTCACGCACCATGCGCACGCCCAGTGCATGAAAGGTACACACCAGCACATCTTTAGCGCTGCGCCCTATCAGTCCTTTGGCGCGTTCGCGCATTTCTGCTGCGGCTTTGTTGGTAAAGGTAATGGCTGCAATACGCTGTGGAGCTATCCCTTGGCCGATCAGGTGTGCAACCTTGTGGGTGATCACGCGTGTTTTTCCAGAGCCCGCGCCCGCCAAGACCAAGCTGGGGCCCTCGGTGTAGTGCACCGCTTGCAATTGGGCGAGGTTCAATCCAGCAGACATGGGAGGCTTTAAAAGGGGAGCGTCAAGATCGCTAATTGCATTTCTAAATCATCTATGTCGTTGTGGCTTCGCCTTGACATGCATCAGCAGTGCCTGCGTCTTTGCGTCTCAATATGAATGATTTAAAACTGAAATCAGGTCTTGCCGCGTGTGCGAAAGATGGCGCTGGAGCGCACATTGCGCAGCCAGACAAAGGCGTATCTTAGAACCTGTTCATGCTCTTTTTAAGAACGGCGTGGGATCGCCACTGGCATTGGGCATGCAATGCCCACAAGTGCCCAAAATTTCTTTGACAAGACTCTTGCGAGGCTGCGCGTGCATTAAAGCAAAGGTGTGCGCTTGCTAACTGTTCGCACGTCCTGACAGCTCCCTGACACGCATTTGCCCCGCAAGGGAAACCCCGCTGTGTCGGTGCCACTACTGTGGGAATACTCCCGCCTCACACCGGACCATTGGTCAATAAAAAAGGAACAAACATGAGACATCACCTGACTCCCCCTTTACCCATCATGCGCCGCTTGGCTGCGGTGGCATTCGCTTGGATCAGTCTGTTTGGCTTGGCACATGCCCAGTCAGCGGCTTTTGATCAAGGGCCTGTGCGCATTGGTGTGATTGGCCCATTGACAGGCCCGTCATCTGACTTTGGCATTCCCATGCTGCGCGGCATTGAACTTGCCGTAGAGGAGATGAACACTGTGGGTGGATATTTGGGACGCAAGCTGGAGTTGGTCGTGCAAGACGACAAGGCAGACCCAGATCAGGGGCGCAAAGCAGCAGAAGAACTGGTGCGTCAGAAAGTGACGGCAGTACTTGGCTTTTGCAACACAGGCGTTGCCATGAAGGCCATCGACTTGTTTCAAGACAACAAAATACCGCTGATCGTGCCTTGTGCCGCAGGTACTGCAGTCACCGCGAAATACCCTGCAAAAGACAGCTATGTGTTTCGTGTGCAAGGCAAAGACTCTTTGCAAGCGCCTTTCATGGTGGACGAAATGCTGCGCCGTGGCTGGAACAAGGTGGCCGTATTTGCTGACACCACGGGTTATGGCGATGGAGGGCTCAAAGACATCACCGCCGCACTGGCAGCCAAAAAATTGCAACCTGTGTACGTGGCGCGCTTTCCTTTGGGCGTGACAGACCTGACCAAAGAGCTAGCGGCTGCACGCGATGCAGGCGCGAACGTCATCTACACCCACACCGTAGGTCCAGAAAACGCAGTCGTTGCCAATGGCAAAAAGGCTTTGGGCTGGAAGGTGACGCAAACGGGCCCTTGGACGCTTTCTTTCCCTAACTTCATTGATGGTGCACGAGACGCTGCTGAGGGTGCTTTGATGGTGCAGACCTTTATTGCAGAACCCAGCAATGAGCGCCGCGCCGCGTTTCTTTCCGGGTATTCGCGCAAGTTTTCGGGCCAGCGCATGGCGGTGCCTATGGCCGCAGCCAACGCCTATGACGCCACGTATTTGCTGATGTACTCCTTCTTTGGGGTTCGCAATGGGCGCTTGACTGGGCCAGCCATCAAAGAGTCACTGGAGGGGAAGCTCAAAACTTACTACGGCGTGGTGTCTACTTACGATAGGCCATTTAGCCTGACAGACAAAGATGCGGTAACCAGCAACATGCTGGTGATTGGTGTGGTGCGTAACGGAGCCATCACGTTTGCGCATGCAGACGACGCCAAGCGCAATTTGTTTGTACAGCGCAAACGCGCAGCGCCTTGAGAATCTTGCTTGGTGCAGTGCCAAGCAAGGATCCAGTCAGCACGGGGCCGTTTTGGCGTGGACAATGTATCTGTGTTGTCCGTCCTTGCTGTCACTTTCCCATTCTTTGCCTTGGTGCTGTGCGGCTATGCAGCCACACGCAGCCATATTTTGCCCTTGCCTGCCATTACAGGTCTTAACAGCTTCGTGCTGTTTTTTGCGTTGCCCTGCATGCTTTACAGGTTTGGCGCCAGTACCCCCATAGCCCAATTGCTCGACCCCGCCGTGATGGGGGTCTACCTTGTTTGCGCCCTGCTGATGGTGGGTGGAACCATGCTGATGACCCTGCGCCGCGTGGGCTGGAACGACGCAGCATTCGGAGCACTGGTAGCGGCTTTCCCCAATACGGGCTTCATGGGCGTTCCTTTGCTGTTGGCTTTGCTGGGCCCCAGTTCTGCTGGGCCAGCCATCGTCACCATTGCGGTTGACATGGTCGTGACCAGTTCTTTGTGCATTGCCTTGTCGCGCCTGGGGGGCTCTGGCGCAGGCGGGGCTTCAGCTGCATTGCGCCGTGCCTTGCGCGGCATGCTCACCAACCCTATGCCCTGGGCTATTGTCTTGGGCGCCATCGCATCGGCGGTGCAGTGGCGCTTGCCAGGGCCGGTCGATCGCACGGTGGGTATGTTGGCCGATGCAGCTTCGCCAGTTGCATTGTTCACCATTGGTGCGGTGTTAGCACGCTCTCAAATGAACCAGCATGACAAGGTTGCCCTGGCAGACTATTTGCCGATTGCGCTTGCAAAGCTGCTGCTGCACCCCTTGTTGGTGTGGGTAATAGGGTGGAGCGCAATTGCTGCGGGTGTACCGCTTACGCCTTCTGCTTGGTTAGTCTTGGTACTGCTGGCGGCACTGCCCAGCGCCAGCAATGTGTCTTTGCTGGCCGAAAAATTTGGAGCCCACAACGGTCGCATTGCACGCATCATTTTGGTATCAACAGCCTTGGCATTTTTGACATTTTCTGCCGCTGTAGCTTTGCTGCATTAAGGCAGTGCTTGGTTTGCAAATGTTGTGAGAGTGCGCGGTGAATTTGTTTTTTTGACCACACACAATTTTCATTTGTCATAGAAATCGTCTATCGTTCTGCCCAATCAGACAGTATTTGTTGTTAGGGGTTTGTATAGGTTTTTTACCTGACCCAATAGCGTTCCGAATGCATCCGATGGAGCCTAAACACAATAATGAAAACGGCTCCCCAACTGAGAGGGGAAATCAGATTGCTTACTTCCGCACCAACGGGCTTGGCAGCCGTTGATGTCACACCGCTGACCGACGATCAGCGTGCAACTTATCCTGCGCTTGCAGGGTACACACTGCACGGCCTGATTGGGGCGGGCAATTACGGCACGGTGTTGCTCGCTACCCAGGCCCAAACACAGCAGCTTGTTGCCATCAAGTGGGTGAAAGTCAGTGATGACGCGCGGCGCATGGAGCGTTTTCGCCGTGAAACGCGCCTGTGCAGCGCGCTGCGCCACCCGCATATCGTGCAATTACTAGATGAGGGCGAATCTGCGCCCTATGTGTACGGGGTGTTTGAGTATGTTCCCGGTATTTCTTTGCGCCAGTTGTTGCAGCGTAATGGCCCACTGGATGCCCCTGAAGCCGCCCGATTGATGACACAGGTGCTGGATGCCCTGGCATGTGCGCACCGTTTGGGTATCGTGCACCGAGACCTCAAGCCCGAGAACATCATGCTGGCTACCTATGGCGTAGTCATGCAGGCCAAGATTTTGGACTTTGGTATCAGTACCGTGGTACCTGACTTGCAAGGCAATGACTTTCGCAATATCACCCTGGCCAGTGAGTGCTTGGGGACACCTGCGTATGCAGCGCCTGAGCAGTTGCGCGGTGAACCCGCCAGCGTGCAGTCTGATTTGTACTCGTGGGGTTTGATTTTTTTGGAGTGTTTGACGGGGCAACCTGCCGTAGTTGGTGCTTCATACCCCGAGGTGTTTCACCAGCAGTTATCACCACAAGATGTGCTGCTACCTAAAGCGGTATCGGCACATGCTTTGGGCGATGTGCTGCGCAAGACAGTGCGCAAAAACCTCGCTGACCGCAGTGCATCTGCCCAAGAGGTACTGGCAGAACTGACCCGTGTGCGGTTGGACGATTTGGTGGGCACCCTGCAACCGGTGCAGCCTTTGGCTTTTATGTCGCTTGCGGCCACGCAAGAGCACGAACGCCCGTTTGACGAAAAGCGCCAAGTCACATTGTTGTGCTGCGGCGTTTCGGCTTGGTACCAAACCCAAAGCGGTGCAGACCCAGCACAAGATTTTGAAAAGCAAGAAGCGCTGCAACGAGAAACCACCCGCTTGTTCCAAGACATGGCCTTGCGCCGTGGTGGCATTTTGGTGGGGAGTTTAGGCCACCGTTTCATCGTGATGTATGGCTACCCCCAAGCGTCCGAGTGGGACGCACGCCATGCGGCCATGACAGCCGCAGATGTTTTGCACCTGATGCGGCAGCGCCAAGCGGCCCGTGCCGATGTGGCCATTGATATCCGGGTGGGCTTGCATACGGGCATGGTGGTGGTCTCGGGGCGCGAGGTGTCCCCAGGGCATGCGCTCAACACCGTGATGCAGATGGAAAGTGCGGCACAGCCGGGCGAAGTGCTGGTCAGCACTGCATCCCGTCAGCGCTTGCGTGGCTTTGCACGTTTTGAAGTGGGCCCTGCGCTTAAGGCGCCTGGTAATCCGCAAGGTTTGCCCAGTTTTCGGCTGATGGCCGAAGACCGGCGGGTAGTGGACGCTATGGCCGCTGGCGATAGTTGGCATCCCACGTGTATAGGCCGTGGCCGTGAATTACGTACCTTGCTGCGCGACTGGCGCACTGTAAGAGCCGATACGGGGCGAGCCTGGTTGCTCAGGGGTGAGGCCGGTGTGGGTAAGTCGTGTCTGACAGAGGCTGTGCGCCGCTATGTGGCGGGTCGGGGTGCGCTCACGCTGCGCGCGCGGTGCTTTCCTGAAAACGAAAATAGTGCCTTGGCACCCCTGCTGGCCCTGATACGGCACAGCGTCAGTGATGGTGTGGCACTGCCCCCCGACGTGCTGGTAGATAAGTTGGCCAGCGCTTTGACGGCTGCGGGCTGTGACACCGAGCGCCTGCTACCCATTTACTGCACTTGGCTGGCTTTGCCGCACGGCCACCGTACGCCCAGCGCGATCTCGCCTGCGCTGCAGCGCAGCTTGTTGGTGCAGTCGTCGGTTCAGTGGTTGTTGCACCAGGCGCGCCAAGCACCCCTGTTGTTGCTGGTCGAGGATTTGCATTGGGCGGACTCCGCAACGGTAGAGTGGTTGATGCAGTTGGCTCAGGGGCTGCCGGGTGAGAAAATTTTGTTGGTACTCACCAGCCGACCTGAATGGGTTGCTCCAGAGGGCTTGCAAGTGCGCAGCATGGATGTGCAGCGTTTACCTTCTACCAATGCGGCGGCCATGGTGCGCCATGTACTGGCCCCGCGCCAACTTGCCCCTGCAGTGGTCGAGAACATCGTGCGCCGCACCGATGGCGTAGCCCTGTTTATTCAGGAGCTTTCGCACATGTTGCTGGAGACCAGTTTGGTGGAGCGCAACGGTGTGTGGGACTTCAAAAATGATGTGCACGCCGATATGGTGCCTATTACGCTGCGTGAGTCGCTCAATAGCCGCTTTGAACAACTTGGCCCTGCCCGCGGGGTGCTGCAAATGGCAGCGATTTTGGGGCGTGTGGTGGATGTGCGTTTGCTGCATGCCAGCCAGCCAGGCGCACTGGCTGATGCCATGCATGAGCGTTTGCAAGTGCTGGAGGACGCAGGCTTATTGGTGCCAGACGATGCCCGCCAGCAGTATTTCTTTCGCCATGCATTGATCCGTGATGCGGCCTATGACGGCATGTTGGCAAGCCAACGCAGCCGCCAACATGCTGTAGTGGCCGAGGCCATGGAGCGTATCGACCCCCAAGTGGTCGATCAAGAGCCTGGCCGATTGGCCCACCACTATGCTGCTGCGGGGCAATTTGAGCGTGCAGCCCCCTTAGGTATTGCGCAGTTGCGCCTCACGCAGCACCGCTCGCTCAATGACGAGACGATTGCATACGCAGAACAGGTCGATGCTTGGGTGGCCCATTTGCAAGGCACGGCACGGTCAGAGGCTCAGTTAGAGCTCAATGGTTACCTCACCCAGGCGCTGATGAACAAGCATGGCTGGGCGCATGGCCAGGTTGCGCAGCGCATTGCATTGTCTGAATCTATCTTGGCCCAGGGTATTTCGCCCACCCTGCAAGTGCAGCACTTGTGGTCCATGATCACTTACCACCATGTGGCCAGCAACCGTGCAGAGACGATGCGTCTGAGCCGCAGATTAAAGGCCCTTGCAGAGCGCATGGAGGACAGCGGTGTGCAAGTGGCAGCCTTGACCTGGATTGGTTTGGCCCATTTTTCTGAAGGCGACTTTGAGGCATCTGATGCCGCCCTGAGTGCTGCCATTGCCCAGCATTGCACCCAGGCGCATGCCCAACATGCAGCGTACTTTGGCTTTGACACCCTTATGTGGGCCAAGGCCGCACGTGCCTTGGTGCGTTGGGGCACTGGCTATGACCAAGCTGCCCAGCAAGATGCTGACGATGCGGTGGCCCGTGCCCGGCACATTGCGCATGTTCCATCCATGGGTATTGCGCTGTTGTACCAGGCCCTGGGCTATCAGGGTCGCGGTGATAAGCCCCGTGCGCTTGCGGTGGTCAATGAGCTCATAGACCTGGCCTCTCGTTACGGTCTTCCTGCTTTTATGGGGTACGCCGTCATCATCCGCGCTTGGGCTACCGATGACGTTGCGGTTGCCGATGGTGCTATTGGTGCTCTGTGGGGCATGGGCTGCCGCTACTGCCAAACCTATTACCGTGCTTTTGCAGCGCAGACCTTGGCTGATCAGGGGCAATGGTCTGTTGCCATGGCTCGCCTGGACGAGTGCTTGGCTTTGGTGGAGCAACTGCACGAGGGCTTGTACACCGCTGAGCTGTGGCTGCAAAAAGCACGTTACTCCATCATGCTGGGCGGCCCCGCGACCAGCATCATCCAGGCGCTGCGCAATGCAGCTCACATCGCACAACAGGGTGGCAAATGCAGGCCAGAGGCTCAGGCGCTGCAATTGCTGTCCGAACGGTATCCCGAGGCTGCGCCAGACGCTTCACAGCGGTTGCGCGTACTTCTGGAAAAGCGTCCCGAACTCGGGACAGTGTTTGTGTCAACCAACTAGGGAGAAGAGAACATGAGTACCGTCAAAATCCAAAGCGGCGAACCCATGCTGGAGTTCCGTTTAGCCTATCTGCGCGCAGTAGCACGTGCGTGGCAAGATTCCGCATACCGAGATCAGTTGCTGGGCCTACAAGACATTCAGCCAACACTGGTCAAAGACTTCAGTCTCACCACCGTTTGGCCCCGCTTGAATATCGCTTTGTACCGCAGCGATGACACCAGCCAACAAGCCCTGTGGAAGCCCGACCTGACCGCAGGATGGATCGGCCCAGACGATATCTTTCAAATCGTTTTGCCAGAAAAACCTAGCCGCAACGCTACCGAGGCCCTGGCACGTTACTACCAAGTGTTCCCCGACTTCATGGGCCCTGTAGGGACTGTAGATGGCGGCTTTACGCCACCACCCGTTGGCATGGTGGGAGCAGCCTTGCCTACAGGTCTGGGTATTCCTGGCGGTGGGCCAGACTCTATGCTGGCCTTTGGGGGTGTGGTGCTGCGTGCTATTGCGCTGGCATGGGAGTCGCATGCTTTCAAGTCACAACTGCTTGATCCCACACTGAGCACGGCTGCTCCTGTCCTGAGCCAATGGTTGGGCTACAACAACCCGTTTAACTTTGCGATCCGGTTTGTGGCCAACCCTGCCTTTACCTGGAACGCCGATGCAGGCGAATGGAATATGACCAACCCTGATGGCAGCGCCATCAAAAACGGCATCGTCCTCAATTACCCCAACGCACCGGCCGAGGGCCCACTGTGGCCGATTGCGCTGACCTCTTACAACAACACGGGTAGCGCCTACCCCTTTACCTGCTGACCATGGAGCTGGCCCACCACCCTGAACAGGCAACAGGTTCACAAGGCTTGTGGGCGGGGCTGCATGGCAGCTCCGCTACCTTGCTGGTGCCCCTGGCTGCCCGTGCCAGGGCGGTGGGCCGCTGGCCCGCTCTGGGCTGGCAAGACCCCGAAGCCCAGCGCATTGCGGCCTTGGCGCCGCAAGACCTGGCGCCTTTGGTGCAAGACGATGCATTGGTGCGCAGCATTGTGCTGCGCAGCCAGTACATCGACCAGCAAGTGCTGCAAGCCTGCGCACAAGGCCAGGTGGGCACAGTCGTCACCCTGGGCGCTGGGCTGTGCACCCGCTACAGCCGCTTGCATGCCCGCATGGTGCAACCCCCTCAAGCATGGTTGCATGTGGATTTGCCCGATGTGGTGCGTTTGCGTACAGCCTGCATGGGGCCCCAACAAGTGGGAGACGTATATGCTGCATCGCTGACAGACTTGGCATGGCTGCATGCTGCTCACTTGCAACCCGGCTGTATGCACATATTGATTTTGGAAGGCGTATTGCCTTACTTGCCAGCCCATGTGGTGTTGCCCTGGTTGCGTGATGTGGCTGAGCATTTTCAAAGTACTGGTTTGGAATGCCGTTTGCTGCTGGATTTTTTACACCCCGCTATGGTGGGTGCTTTGCCACACAGCGCTGGTGGCATGAACCTGCCAGTGTGCGGTGCGTTTGTGAATGCCGCGGCTTTGGCAGCATCACATCCGGCCTGGCAGGTGCTGGATGAGTGCCACCCGTTCGCAGAGTTTTCTGACAACCACCGTGCCTTTGCAGCGCAGTACCACGCACTGCACGGTGCGGCCCCTTACACCCTGGCAAGCTTTGGATTGGTTTGACCGCACTCCCCGCTGGCACCCGCAGTATCGGGTTTGGCCCATTCCCGGGGGGGCAGATTGGCTCTTGGCAAGCCCTGGCCATGCCCATCGCCTGAGCGACACGGCTTCCCATTGGGTGGCCGATTTAGTGGCGCAGCGCCAAACGCCCGCCGCTTACTGCCGCCAAATGCATCACATAGAGCGTCTGCCTGCGCTGTTGCACACGCTCACCCAAATGACCCGCATGGGTTGGGTGTGTGACGCGGCTGATGTGCCAGATGCAGACTGGTATGTACCCGATTTTTCTGTGCCAGCAACGCACCACGTTCAGCCCGATGGCACCCAGGTGGTGTTGTTGACCCCTCAGCTGCGTTTGTCCGATGTGCTGCCGCTGGCTTTGGAGCTGCGCAACGCTTCACCAGGGCTGCCGCCAGCCTTGGTGTTGTGTGACGACTATGGCGACCCTCGTTTGGCACAGTGGGCGCAGGCATTTGCACAGACAGGCCAGACATGGCTTCCCATACAAGCCACAGGGACGCAGCCTCAGTGGGGCCCTGTGGTGGGTGGCGAGGGCAATGGGCCTTGTTGGCATTGCATCAGCCAGCGCTGGTGGCGTAACCAACCTGTGGCTACAGCACTGCGGCGCTGGTTGCCGCAGACCCAGGCGGTGTATCCGGTGCGGTGCGATACAGCGCTTGCAAAAGCCTGCTTACAGCGTTTGTTGCCCAGTGTGCTGGACATGCTCCAGTCCAAGACCGCCACCATGTGGGTGGCAAGCAACGAGAGCACTGCTGTCGCCCATCTCGCAGTACGCCGCCCCCAGTGTCCGCAATGTGGTGATGGCCAGTATGTGGCCAAGCAAGCGTGGTCACCCATACGCCCAGGCCCTGCGCCCAAGGTGCAAGGTGCTCATGGGGGGGCGCGTACCCAGGCGTTGACCCAGGTATTGCCGCGCCTGGATGCGGCAGTGGGCGCGGTGCTGGGTGCCGTGGTGGACGTCGTCCCTTTGGGGAGGGCAAGTGATACGGGTCTGCCTGTTTACACCAGCCGTTTTATGCGACCGCTTGAGTCTGCAGGCCACGAGTTGCAGAGCAACTATGTCCAAAACTGCTTGGGCAAAGGCATGACGGCCGCACAGTCGCGCGCCAGTGCCTTGGGTGAAGCACTGGAGCGCTATGCCGCCTGCTACCAGGGCGATGAGGCCGTAGTCGTCCAGCCTGCCGCGCAGTTACCAGCGCCAGCCATCATGCCCCGAGACTTGGTGTTTTTTAGCCCCTTGCAGCAAGGCCAGCCTACCGGTACACACGTTGCATCCCATAAACCACGCCGCACAACCCTGGAGCCATGCGCTGCTGATACCCCCCTGGCGTGGGTACCAGCCTGGTCATTGACCCATGATGCGCAGCGCTTTGTACCCCTCGGTTTTTGCTATGCAAATGCGCCTGCGCCATGGAGCGATTACTGCGGATGGACATCCAATGGCTGCGCCAGCGGCAGTGTTTTGGAAGAAGCCTTGTTGCAAGGCTTGCTGGAGGTGATTGAGCGCGACGCCACTGCCATCTGGTGGTACAGCGAGCTTGAGCGCCCAGCGGTTTTACCCGGCCATACAAGCCCCCAAGCGCTGGCCTTGGTGCAAGCCAGCTTGGGTGATGGTTGGCAGCATTGGTTGTTGGATATCACGCACGATATGGCGGTTCCGGTCGTAGCGGCAGTGGGGCGACACCAGGCCACAGGCCGCTGGGCTTTGGGCTTTGGGTGCAGTCTGGATATTGCAATGGCCTGTGAACGCGCCTTGACAGAACTGGTGCAACTGGTGGTGGCTGATAAATGCCTGCCCGCTGACTGGAATGGCCTGCGCGGCACAGACCCCCTGTTTTTGTACCCTTGCCCCAGTGCTGTGCCAGCCCCTGTGCCATGCGGCAAACCCCACCCCGACATTGCCCAAGACCTTGCCGTGGTGGTGGCTGCGCTGGCCAGATGTGGGCTGGAGGTAGTAGCGCATGACTATTCGCGCCCTGATCTGCCTTTGCGCACCGTTAAAGTGATCGTACCCGGTGCTTGCCACATTTGGCCCGAACTTGATAATCCACGCTTACGTGATGTGCCGGTGGCCCTGGGCTGGCGGCAAACGCCCAAGATGGTTCAGGACTTCAACCCCTGGCCGTTGTACGTTTAGCGAACACTACCTATTTCAAATATCCATGGCTATTTTGCGCAATGAGCGACTGGGGCGCCGCATCATGCTGCGCCCGGTTCACACCCTGGGGCGGCACCCTGTTTCTTGCCGAACCGTACTAGAAGGGGCAGATATCTCTAAGCTGCATGCACTGGTGCGTTGGCACGCGGGCCGCTGGGAGATTTGTGACCAAAGCCGCAACGGCACCACCGTGTCGGGCACACGTTTGGCAACGGGCCAATGGACAGCACTGGAGGCTGGCCAGACCATTGCTTTTGGTGCCACCCATGACGAGATATGGATCGTGGAAGACCTTGAAGCGCCGCAGGTATGCCTGTTTCCTATCCATGGTGACAGCCCTGCACGCCCCTTGAATGCCCAGGAAAACCTGCTGCCTGACATTGAACACCCCGAGATCAACCTTTATTGCGCTGAAGACCGCTGGGTGCTGGATCGCATGGAACGTGTAGACGTGGTGGTGGACGGAGACACCATTCAAATTGCAGACACCTATTGGGAGTTTGTTTTGGCGGCTGATATGGACGCCACGCTGGAGGTGCACATGCCCTCCACCACGCGCTTGCCGACTTTGCACTTCGATTTTCAGATCAGCCAGAACGAGGAGCATGCCAGCCTGGACATGCGTGTGGGCGACCACATAGTGCCTTTGGGTGAGCGCATTCACCACTACACCTTGGCCACATTGGCACGCAAGCGCCTAGAAGATGCACGCAGCGGTATAGAGCCCACCAGCCAAGGCTGGATCGCCCTGGAAGACTTGGCACGCATGCTGGGTGTTGATACACCCTACATCAACATCCAGATTTTTCGGGCCCGCCAGCAAATCATGCGGGCTTTGCCTGTGGCACAAGAAGCCACTGCTATTTTGGAGCGCCGACGCGGTGAGGTGCGCTTTGGCGCGCACGCATTTCGTATTTGCAAAGGGGCAACAACCGAAGGCGCTTGGCCTTTGTAAGCCACTGTAATTCTCTGTAATTGGCCCTGACCCTGGGCATCTCTAGATTACGAAGTGTCGGCATGCACCTTGGTGCCGATAAATCCAATAACTTCGTCTCAGGGAGATTCACATGGGTAAACAGTATTCGGTCACAGTTCATAACCAGGCCAGCTATCCAGCCTATTTCATGGTGTTCCAAAGCGACCCTACGCAATGGGACCCCAACGCGATGGCGATTGCATGGTTTGCCAAGTTTTCTAACCCCAGCCCTACGGCGCGTGTCACCTTCTCGTGGTCCGTCGATACAGGTTTTTCTTGGGCTGAAACGGGCGAACTCAAACCCGGCATCCAGTTCGCTGCCTCTGAGACCTACGACCCCACGGGCGGCAAAAACCAGATCACGTTGGACTACAACGGCGCCTATCTGTTTACCAACCCCACCCAAGGGCCTGACCCAGCCCGTTTTTACTTGGCTGAGTCGCGCAACATCCCGGTCAATTCGATTGCCTCAGTGGGTGTGACCATGTCGGGCAGCACGGTGTATGCGGTGCAAGCCCGCCCCAACCAAAACCTCACCTTTTCGCCCCACCCTAAATACTTCATTGCCTATGGCAACTATGAACAGGGCGATGTGCTGGACGTCAGCTCCGTGAACAACCCCTTAGAGCTGTCTTACCCCACGGGTGTGTATTCATTGACCACCACGCTCAACGCCGATGGCTCGTGGGACATGCCCACCACCTTGGCCGTTGCCAACCAAAAACGCTTGCGTGAGTTGGCCTTGCAAGACTGACTGTGATTTACCCGTGGCCATCGCATTGCCTTGGCCACGGGCTTTTCAGGAGCAAACCATGTTTGGTGATATGTGTGTGGGGTCTGTAACCGGCTTTGCTGGCCAAGTGTCCCCAGTGTCCAGCGATGCCAATAACCGCTGGAAGGCAACTGCGTGTGGGTCTGACCAGGCCACCTCGGGTAAGCGCCGTGACGATGTGCCGCTCAATTACATCGAGTCAGCAGGTTGGATGCTGTGCGATGGCCGCACTTTGCCCACTGTTTCATATCCCGAGCTGTTTGCAGTGCTGGGCTATTTGTATGGTGGCAGTGGGGATCAGTTTTGCATTCCGGACTACCGGGGCTTGTTTTTGCGTGGCACTGACGCTGGCTCCGGCATGGACCCAGACGCCTCCAAACGCATAGGCCCTACAGGCCAGGGGCAAGACAGTGGCATTGGCTCTTACCAGTGCGATGCCATGCAAACCCATACCCATACCTACAGCGCTGTCACGTTGGCAGCCGTGTCACAAAGCGGCAATGCGGCAGGCCAAGCCTCAGGTGATTTGCAAACCTCTGCGCCCACTGCGCCGGCCCGCATCACCACCGAGACCCGGCCCAAAAACATTGCCATCAACTACATCATCAAATTTCGCTGAATGCCTGGCATTTGGCAGAGGATTTTTATGCATACCAACCGTTTTCGCACATGGCTTTTTGCTGTGGTTGCAGCGCTGGCCCTTTCGGCTTGCCAAACCACGCCCCCTACGGATATTTCTGCCCCCGCAGTAGACCCCGCGTGTACGGTGTCGCAGGCGGCTTTCAACCATATCCATGCGCGGCATTGCACCCCTGGCGTGCCTGCTAACCAGTTGCTGCCTGTGTATTGCCAGAACGCCGCCAGTGCACAGACTTTTTGCCGCATGGTGCAAGACGCACCCAACAAAATCCGCGTAGTGCAGCCCGATGGCCGTATCCGCTACGACTCCAACCTGAACCAAGTCGTAGGTACGGCTGGCGAAAAGTGTGGCCGCATGGTCATGGAGCCCAATGGCGACGTGGTCACTGAGTTTCCAGAAACGGGCAATGCCCCACCCCCTTGCATGTAAGCTTAGGAGCACGACCATGAAACGTTTGTCCTTGGAGCCGATTACCCAGGAAGTTCAAGACTCTGTGCTCAATGAGCTTTGTTTGCCAGAGCACCTTTGGGAGTCGGCCTACCAGGGCGTGACGCAGCAATGTGCCGAAGAAAGCCCGTTGCATGCTTTTTGGAAGCACTACTACGGTGCTTCTGCCGAGATGGAAGTCAATGGGCAAGACCTGCTCAAGCTCTATGAGGACTGCCAACGTTTGTGCGCGATGCAAAGACCAGACAGCTCTTTGGCCATCTTTTTGCGGGGCTTGGGCTTGCGCTGTTTGCTGGCTTACCGGGTGCGCGGCAGTTTGCGTGTGATTGCAGACTGAGGCACTCTTTTGCAACAAAGCCCGGTTCATGCCGGGCTTTGTTGTTGGCGTTTGGGTCAGCGTGTGTTGCTGCGCCCAAAGGTCAGGGTGTCGGGCATTACATCAATGGCGTTGGTATTGAAGTTGAACTCTGTTGCCACCCAGGCCCCAGCCTTGGTCTGGTAGGTTTGCACGCGCAAAAACAGCGGGCCTTTTTCATAGTGGATCACGGCCACCACCATGCGGGTGCGGGGCGACATGGCATGTTCATGCAAGATGTCAAAGCCCTCGACCTTGCCGTAGAACTCTCCCACCTTGCGCAGCGAGTTGGCCTGGCCGGTGGCCTCGGGGTTGCCTTCTAGCGCACTGTTTTTCAGCCAGGCCGCCATGGCTGCATCGGGGCCTTCTTGCATGTAGGCGGTAATGCCGCTTTCCACCAAAGCGCGGCTGCTAGACCCGGGGCTGGGTGCAGCTTTGGCCGCTGTGCTGGTTTTGGCTTCTGGCTTGCCAGTGGTTTTGGCCGGTTGTGCACAGGCGGCAGATAAAGACAGTGCCAAGGCGGCTGCAAGTGCGATGCGGGTCAGTGTCACAGGCATGAGCTGTTTACAGTGTGAGTGATAGAGGGGAACAGTGTAGCCATGCAGGCCGCCTCGTCTGTTGGGCATGGATTGCCTCAGTGCTTTGCAGGCTTATTGCTATGTAAATAATAGCAATAAGTGCTTGATTTACTAAGGCATAGGCCCTAAAAGGCTTGAAGTTTGTGCTTGCAGGCACTGGTGAGACACCGAAAAGACGCCTTGCGGCCTATCCCGATCCGCGCCACAGTAGCCTCGCTAGTGCTAGTGCTAGTGCTAGTGCAGCGATTCCTTAAAGCAAGTGTGGCAAGTACTCGTTAACCAGTGCTGTGACGATGTGTGATTGCAATGCGTCTTTCCCGCTTTTGTTGGGGTTGCGCCCAGTTTGCTGCGACAGGCTTTGTTTGATGCGTGCAAAGTCAATCGGGTGAATGGTTCGCATCAAGGCCATCTCGCCAGATGTCGCCACAACGACTTGATCCATACGGCGAGCTGATTGCAATTTTTCACCCATAGAAACCTGCACGGCCCACAAGTCATTGTGGTCTTCGCTCATGCGCAGTGGATGCGGATCGGTGTCTTTTTGGGTGCGTCGGATGATGTCCACTTCAAAGCCGTCCTTGTTGCGTGCGGTGTAAAGCTGATCCGTCGCTACCTCAAAGCTGCGATCTACTTTGCGTAAAACTCCAACGAGTGAGCTGTCCAGCTTTTTCATCGTGGTAAAAAATGCAATCCGTTTACGGGTGTCAAGCAGCATGTCCTCGTCTCGCGTAGCCATTGCAGCTTCGGTGATGCGCACGCCAGCGGCCGTTTCATAGGCATAAAGTGCGTGGGTTCCCACCACAAGAAAATGCTCTTGTACGCCCATACTTTCAAGTGCGTTAATGACGCCCACCACCACATTGGGTACACGGCCTACACGCAAAGCGCGGTTGAGGCGCTGTTGAATCGTCAACTGTGCTTTGAGTGCTTTAAGGCGCTCTTCATAGGCCTCTTTTCGGGCCATGAAGCTGGTGTAAATAGCCTCCGTTTCGGCACTGCGGTGTCCCAGGGATTTTTGCGCGCCATGTGCGGTCGTGCGAATCAAGGTGGATTTGCCGCGCAGGTCGCGCCAGAACATACCACCGCGAACTTCTGCCGCGTCTTTTTTTGCTTTTGCAGCGGCTAAAAACACGGTCTCGGCGTCTATGAATTGGCGCTTTTGGTTTTCTTCTAAGTCCAGAAAGAGCGTGTTGAGAGGGGTGTTCATTGGCTTTAAAATTTTTGCAATTATGTTTTGAACACTTAATAAAATCAATAACTTAAATGATATTTTCTCAGCCAATAGTGTTCTGCTACTGGATAGACTTCAACCCAGAAACGGCAGTTGACAGCGCTTTGTCTGCGGGAGGTGCGCATGCACACTGAGAAATTCAGGCCCGACAACTGTCACCTGAGAGGTAATAGCGCTACTGGCCCCATTGAGCCGCAAGATTGAGCCGTCACTGGCGCTATGGCAGCGTTGCTTGCCCTGGCTGGCAGGAGTCTGCTGCATCTGCGCGCTTGCCAGCGCACTGCCTTGGTGGCCCGCGCGTGCCAGTCCAAAACCGTTTCTCGGTTAAATCGCCAGCGGATCCACATCCACCAGCCAGCGCAGCAGCCCCTTGTGGGCCGGGTCTGCGCGGGTGGTTTGCAGCACGGCTTGCCAGGCGGCCAAAAAGCGTTGCAGCGCGGCCCTGTGGGGGCTTTCGATGAGCATTTGGGCGCGCTCGACATTGGCTACGCGCTGTATGGTCAGTGGAATAGGGGGGTACAAGGTGACGTGCTCCAGCCCTGGCAGACCTGCGGTGTGGGCCGCGGTGCTGGCCGCGCGTAAAAAGCCCTGGGCCACCTCCTGGCTGCGTGCATCCGCTCGCACCAGGGCCTGGTAGGCAAAGGGGGGCATGGCGGCGGCGGCGCGTTCGGCCAGTTGCTGTTCGGCAAAGGCGGGGTAGTCGTGTTGGCGCAGGGCTTCAAACACCACATGCTTAGGGTGCTGGGTTTGCACCCACATTTCGCAGCCGCTGCCTTGGGCGGCCATGTAAGCGGCGTCGCGGCCAGCGCGGCCAGCGGCTTGCATCAGCAGTGCGAACAGGCGCTCTGCCGCGCGGAAGTCACTTGAGAACAAGGCCCCGTCGGGTTGCACGGCCGCCACCAGGGTAATGCGCCGAAAGTCGTGGCCTTTGGCGATCATTTGGGTGCCCACCAGTACATCGACTTCGCCCGCATGTACTTGCGCCAATTGGCTTTGCAATGCGCCTTTGAGCCGAGTGGTGTCGGCATCAATGCGGGCAATGCGAGCGGGGGTGCCGTCCGGGCGCAGCACACCGGCCATCAGTTGGCCCAGTTGTTCTTCCAGTTGCTCGGTGCCACGGCCCAGGGGCACGATGTCAGGGCTGCCGCAGGTGGGGCAGGAGCGGGGAACGCGGTGGGTGGTGCCGCAGTGGTGGCAGCGCAGGGTGCGGTCGGTTTTATGAAAAACCTGGTGGGCGCTGCAATGGGGGCAGTCGCTTTTCCAGCCACAGTCGGCGCATTGCAGCACAGGGGCATAGCCCCGGCGGTTTAGCAGCACCATGCTTTGCTCGCCCCGCGCCACGCGCTCGGTGATGGCGGCCAGCAGCGGTGCGCTGAACACGGTGCGCCGGGGTTGGTGGGTCATGTCGACCCGGCGCACGCGGGGCAGAAGGCCCTGGCCAATGCGACTGGGCATGTGCAGCCGCACATAGCGGCCGCCTTCGGGGTCTTGGGCGGTGGCGGGGCGGCTGGCGTGCCAGCTTTCTAGCGACGGTGTGGCCGAGCCCAGTATGACTTTGGCGTTTTGGGCCCGCCCGCGCCACACGGCCAGGTCGCGGGCAGAGTAGCGGGCGCCTTCTTGTTGCTTGTAGCTGGGGTCGTGTTCTTCGTCCACCACGATCAGGCGCAGGCCCGGCATGCTGGCAAATATGGCCATGCGCGTGCCCAGCACGATGCGGGCTTGCCCGGTGTGGGCCGCCAGCCAGTTTTTTAGCCGCTGGGGGTTGGTCATGCCGCTGTGCAGTGAGACCACGGCTTGCGCGCCGTATTGCGGTGCGAAGCGGGCGGTAAAGCGGTCTTCCAGCTGCGGGGTGAGGTTGATCTCGGGCACCATCACCAGCGCCTGGGTGTGGGGGGCCTGCTCTAGCACTTGCTGCACGCAGCGCAGGTAAACCTCAGTCTTGCCACTGCCGGTGCTGCCAAACAGTACAAAGGGGCCGTTTTCTGAGCTTATTTGGGCAATAGCCTTAGATTGTTCAGGGGTTGTTGCTATGTTTTTAGTAGCATTTTGGGTGTTTGACTCCACCGCAGGGGTGCGGCGCAGGCGTCGTGCCAGCTGCACAGGGCTCAAATCGCGCAGTTGCGGGGGCAGGGCGCTCAAGGCCAGCTCGCCCAGGCTGCGTTGGTAGTAGCGCGCGGCAAAAGCCACCAAATCACGCCAGGCTGCATCAAGGGGCGGTAGGCCCTCCAATACGCTGCTAATGGGGCGCAGGTTCAGGGGCGCTGTACCTTCGTTAACTTGTGCCGTCTCGGGGGTGTCCCACACCACGCCCAGTACCTCACGCTGGCCCAGGGGTACGCGCACTAGGGTGCCAGCTGGCAGGGGGGCTGGTGCAAGGTAGCTCAGCAAATCTCCCATGCCGCTGTGGGCTGGTGTTTGCACGGCGACCGCAATGGTGTGCAAGGTGTCAGGCACAGGCGTTTTGTTGGGCAAATGCAGCTGCTACCACAAAAGCGCTAGGCAGTCTGTGGATAACTTTGTTGACATTTTGTCCTTGTGTGGTGTGGGTGTACGCCATTGCGTGGGTGTGTGCTCTCAAATTCTTCAAGGTCAAATTCATAAAATCCTTATGAATCAACGATCTATGTAAAAAATTGAGGGTTTTCCCTGGTTGTCTGAGAAATGTTTTTTTAGGTGACCCTGCATGGGCCTGCGTGTGCATAACTGGTGCTTGCCATGGCTGTCAAGTGCTGTCACCAGACTTTTTTGGACAGCTTGCCAAGCTGGTGCATTGGTAGTGGTTTCTGCGATTTATCTGCCAAGTGCTTGATTTGCATGGTGTTTTGTAAGAAATCCAGAATTTCTGTGGATAACTTTGTTGATATGTATGCCCACTGTGCCCAGAGCCCTTGATAAATCAGGCTTTGGCTGGGTTGCACACCAAAAAAGCAAACCTTTAAACCTTATATAAATCAACTACTTATAAAAACATGGGGGTGCGGGCGGCGTTGTGCATTTGCTTGCAATTGCACAACGCCGCCGCACTGTTTGTGTGCACAACTGTGGGCTGCATGGGGTTGCACACCTCCAGCGCAGTCCACAACATCGCGTTTACCTACTGGGCTAATGTGCCCACCACACCTTGGCGTTGTTGGCGCGAATGGTTATGCACTGTTTCTACCAACGCGGCCACATGCTCGGGCGGTGTGAACTGGCTGATGCCGTGGCCCAGGTTAAAGATATGGGTGGGGCCGGTGGTGGTTTTGTCGGTATGGGGTGTGCCAAAGCTGTCGAGTACGCGCCGCACCTCTTGTGCGATGTTTTCAGGGGGGGCAAACAGCACGTTGGGGTCGATATTGCCTTGCAGCGCTTTGCCGGGGCCACCCACTTGGCCGCCCACGATGGCGCGGGCATGGCCCAGGTGGGCCGTCCAGTCCAGGCCCAGCACCTCGCAGTCCAGCGGCTGCATGTCTTGCAGCCAAATGCCCCCGCCTTTGGTAAACACAATGCGCGGCACATCGGTGCCGTCTGCGCCAGTGCGTTTGAGCTGCGCCAGCACCCGCTTGGTGTAGGCCAGGCTGAACTGCTGAAAAGCCCCATCGGCCAGCACCCCGCCCCAGCTGTCAAAAATCATCACAGCCTGTGCGCCTGCGTCGATTTGTGCGTTCAGGTAGGCCGCTACGGCGTCGGCATTGACGGCCAAGATGCGGTGCATCAGGTCAGGGCGGCTGTACATCAAGGTTTTGACCAATCGGTAGTCGTCGCTGCCTTTGCCTTCCACCATGTAGCAGGCCAGCGTCCAGGGGCTGCCCGAAAAGCCAATCAGTGGCACGCGCCCGTTCAGGGCTTTGCGGATGCTGGTCACGGCGTCAAATACATAGCGCAGCTTGTCCATGTCAGGCACGGCCAGTTCGGCCACGGCGGCTTCGTCGCGTACTTGCTTTGCAAAGCGTGGGCCTTCGCCCTCGGCAAAGCTCAGGCCCAGGCCCATGGCGTCGGGCACGGTCAGGATGTCGCTGAACAAAATGGCTGCATCCAGGGGAAAGCGTTCTAGCGGTTGCAGCGTGACTTCAGTGGCATAGCCTACGTTAGTGGCCAAGCCCATAAAACTGCCCGCTTTGGCACGGGTGGCTTTGTATTCGGGCAAGTAACGCCCTGCTTGGCGCATCAGCCACAAGGGGGTGTAGTCAGTGGCTTGGCGCCGGCAGGCGCGCAGGAAGGTGTCGTTGGTCAAAGGAGCAAAGGTCATGCCCCAATTGTCGCGCACCGTTTAGACACGCTGCTGGTAACTCTTGCGAAGGGGCGCGCCAGTGCATAGCGCAGACAGTGATGAATAGCTTTGCTGCTGTGTTTGCAGGGCGTGGCGTATTCCAGTCTCGGGCAGGGCATTGCCCTTTTTCAAGGCAAATGCAACGCGTGCAATCAAATGTTATTGGGAGCAAGCCCCTAAAAATTTACAAACGGCCGTGTGAATTTTTTAGCCAACCCATAACGAAATGCAGGTAAATGCAATGGCCAATCAGGGATTGATGGGGATAGAAAACATTGTGGTGTTGATGCTGGAGAACCGATCTTTTGATCACATGCTCGGTTTTCTGTACGCAGACCAAAACAACCAGTCACCACGCGGGCAAGCGTTTGAAGGCCTGACAGGCAAAGAAACCAACCCAGACAAGCAGGGCAACCCGGTGGGGGTGTTCCCCATCACGTCCAGTACACCTAACGCGTACTTCATGCCAGGGGCGGACCCGGGCGAGGGCTACTACGCCACCAATTCGCAGTTGTTTGGTTCTGTGCATGCCCCTGCTAACCCGCCCTCCAGCAGCAACCAGGGTTTTGTCCAAGACTTTGACTACACCCTGAATTGGGAGTCGCAAAAAGGCAGTTGGACCATCATCCCTGGCACCAAGCCCACAGACATCATGGGCTGTTTTACGCCTGGGGTGTTGCCCGTACTGTCTACGCTGGCCAAAGCTTATGCAGTGTGTGACCACTGGTTTGGCTCTGCGCCTACAGAAACCCTGCCCAACCGCGCGTTTGTGTGCGCAGGTACATCGCAGGGGCATCTGGACGACGCCACCAAAAGCTACACCTGTCCCAGCATTTTTGGGGCCTTGAGCCAAGCCAATATCTCGTGGGCGGTGTACGGCTATAACCAGCAGCCCCTTACGCGCCATAACTTCCCCGATACCCAAAACGCACCCGACAGCCACTTTGGTGTGTTCACCGACTTCCAGGCCGCAGCCCGGGCAGGCCAGTTGCCTGCCTATGTTTTTCTGGAGCCCAGCTGGGGCGAAAACGGCAACAGCCAGCACCCAGTAGGCGATGTGGCCCTGGGCGAGCAGTTGATTTATGACGTCTACAACACCCTGCAAAGCAGCCCGCAGTGGGGCAAAACCCTGTTCATCATTACCTACGACGAGCATGGCGGCTGCTACGACCATGTGGCACCACCCTGGAATGCCACGCCCCCCGACGACTGCGTGGGTGAGTATGGTTTTGACTTCAAGCGCTTTGGGCCGCGGGTGCCCACGGTACTGGTGTCGCCCTTGATCGAACCCGGTACGGTGTTCCGCGTCGGGCCGCAAGACACCCCTTTAGACCACACGTCTATTCTTAAAACCATTGAAGAGCGCTGGGGCCTTGCGCCTTTAACGGCCCGTGATGCGGCTGCCTGCAGCGTAGGCGCTGTGTTAACCCTCACCCAGCCCCGCACTGACAACCCTCTGCAAGGTGTGCAGGTGCCCATATCGCGCGGTAGCAACCCAGCGCTGGGCAAACCATCGCACTTGCAGCAGGTGCATGCCGATCTGGTCAGCAGCTTGCCCGTGCCCGACGCCCAGGGTGGCGTGCGCCACCAGCAGCCGCACATGCAAACCGGGGCTCAGTACGACCAGTACATCCAGCAGCGCACGCATGCATGGCGCAAGGCCAAGCAATCGCAATGGGTTTAGCCCCTGTTTTCAGCACGTGTGCCATGCGCACGCAACACCAGAACAGATCTGCACAAGAGACACCTCGTCAGGAGACGCTATGTTTGACAGCCCCAAAACCCAACACCCTTTAAGCGCCAAGTTGGCGCCGCTAGAAACCAGCACGCTTGATGCCATGTATCAAATCTTTGAACAGATTGGCAAGTTTTGGGACAACGTGGCCGACTCCAGTGTGTACAAAACCCGGTTGTATGCCTTTATGGGCAACCGTATCGACATCGACCCCCTGTACCGCCAGTACTACACCACGGCACAGGCCACCATGGCAGACCTGGTGGCGCAGCACGGTATCGACAAAGCCTATGAAATCTTGTTTACCGATGCCAGCGCCAATCGCTCGCCCCCGTCCACCCCTTTGGCAATCACGCGGCAAAAGGTTTCTAACGAATTTATTGCCTTGCAGCTCTCGTTAGGAGGCTTTCAGGCGTTTGGCGGCGCCTTGAACTACCCCGGCTACTTTGGTGGCGCCAATGTTCCGGGTGCGCCAGCCCCATACCGCACGTTTGAATAAGAAAGGCGCAGCATGCCGCATACCGACACCCTCATCATTGGCTCGGGCGTAGCCGCAGCCGCCATTGCCCAGCGCTTGTTAGACAAAGACCCCAAGGCCAGCATCCTGGTGCTGGAGGCCGGTGGCAGCGTCAAGATGCAGGACTACAGCATCTGGGCCAACTACCTCGTCAGTGGCAGGTTACCCTACGAAAAATACTACGACCTGCCCTACCCAGATCGTGACCACCCGGGCGAAAACCTGAGCATTGGCGGAACCGAGATCCCGCTCACCGGAGCACGCGCGCTGACCTATGGGGGCTCTACCATCCATTGGGGTGGTTGGTCTTTTCGCCTAAAGCCAGAGGACTTTTACCTGAACACCAACACGGGCGAGTCGATTGACTGGCCTTTTGACTACCAGGCCCTTGAGCCCTACTACTGCGCAGCGGAGCACTACATTGGTGTGTCGGGCGACTCGCAAGACCCCACCGTGCCGCGCACCGAAGGCTACCCCTTTCCGGCCTTCCCTTACACCCTGGAAGACCAGCCCATGGCCCAGGCCATGGATGCGCAGGGCGTCAGCTACAGCCACTTGCCTATTGCGCGCCACGGTATTACCGACACCGCATCGCGCCATGCCCCCTGCCAAACCACAGGCACCTGCAAATACTGCCCATTTGGTGCACGCTACGCCGCCACCAATTTCTTGAACGACATGAAGCAGTGGGAGGACCACAGCAACTTCCATATACGCACCAATGTGGTCGTCGAGCAAATTGCCATGGACGACAAACGCCGTGCCAAAGGCGTGGTGGTGTTGGACAAAACCACCCAAAAGCGCGAGGCCATCGAGGCCAAACGCATCATCGTGGCTGCGGGCACCATTGAATCTGCCAAGTTGCTACTGCGCTCGGTCTCGCAAGACTGGGGGCGCGGCCTTGGCAACCAGTACGACTTGGTAGGGCGCAACTTCATCACGCACCCCTACTTCATTTTTACCGGCAACTTACCGCAAAACCCCCAAAAGCTGCAGCCCGAGATGAACTTTCCCACGCTGTGCTCGCGCCACTTTGACAGCGCAGCAGAGCAGGCCAAGGGCAAATTCATTTTTGTGAACCCACCCAGCAGTCCCGGCGTGAACCTGGCCCAGCAAATGCAAAACGGGGTCAGCCGTGCGCAGATGGACCAGTACGTCAGCGGCCCTACGCAAATCCAGCTGCACGGCATGCTGGAGGTGTTCTCGCGCGACTACAACCGCGTCATGAACCTCGACAAAGTCAACCACCTGGGCATGCAAGAGACGGTGGTGGACTACACCAAAGACGTCACCTTTGACCAGCGCATGCTGGAGATCCAAGCCCATGTGCAGCAACTGTTTGGCCACATTGGCGCCACCATTGTGGGCAAACCCAGCGTGTCATGGCGGGCAGACCATGCCGCCTGCGTTACCCGCATGAGCAAAGACGAACGCCAGGGCGTAGTCACGCCCGACCTGCAAATACATGGGGTGGACAACGTGTACGTGTGCTCTAACGCGGTGTTTCCATCGACAGGCGCTATCAACCCCACCCTGACGCTGACCGCCTTGGCCATTCGCCTGGGCGACCACCTGATTCACCGGGGCCTGTGAGCAGCCCTACAAGGAACATCACCCATGTCTTTAGAAACCCAAAAGAATGAGCTGCTGCGCTGGCTCGCCACTGCTTTGCAACTGGAGCTTGGCACCATCCCGCCCTACATGATGGCCATCGTCAGCCTGCACCCACAGGCCAACCGCACAGCGGCAGAGCTGATGCGTGCCGTCATGATCGAAGAAATGTTGCACATGACGCTGGTGGCCAACCTCACCAACAGCTTGGGTGGGCAGGTGTTGCTGGGGCCAGATGTGATCCCCAGCTACCCATTGGCCATGCAGTTTGAAGGCAAGCGCTTTAAAGACCGCAGGTTTGATGTCAATTTGCAGGCGTTCAGCCCCCAGGCTATAGATATCTTCATGCAGATCGAGCTGCCCACAGACTGGGCCGAGCGCGAGCAGGTCAACCTCAAAGCCGTGTCAGAACTGGACATTGACGGGCTGACGATTGGCCAGTTTTACGACCGCATTACTGGACGGCTAGAAAGCCTGTGCCACCAGTACGGCGAAGCGGCTGTTTTTAGCGGCAACCCCAGTCTGCAAATTGGGCAGGACTATTACTGGTCCAGCGGCGGCAAGCCCATTGTGATTACCCAATTGGCCAGCGCCAAAGAGGCCATTAAAACCATCATTGAGCAAGGCGAGGGTACACACACCGGCATTTACGATGGTGACCGCCGCACCTTTGGGCAGCCCGCAGAGCTGGCGCATTTTTATCGCTTCAGAGAAATCCACTTTGCACGCCGCTACCGTATTGGCGACCACCCGCACGACCCACCCTCGGGTGAGCACTTTGCGGTGGACTATCAAGCGGTTTACCCCATCAAGACCAACCCGGTTGCCAGCGACTACGCCCCCGGCACGCCGCTGGCGCAGCTCAATGACCAGTTCAACACACAGTACACCTTGATGCTGATGCAGTTAGAGCAAGCATTCTCAGGCGTGCCCAAGGCGCTTTACACCGCCATCATGAATGGCATGCATTCCATGGTGCCACTGGCCGTGCAAATGGCGCAGCAGGCTATTCCGGGGGATGCGCAGGGTCGGCATGGCACGCCTACTTTTAGCTGGAGCCCGCCGCAATAAATGCCGATTGGCAGGGGCAAGCAAGGCAGTGCAATGGCTGGTGCCATGTCACCACAGACCACAAGCCCTTATGCCGTGCGTTCTTGCATGTCTGAGCCCATGAGATGCACCACCAGCGGGTGCATCACCTTGCGCTGGCTGTACATCAAATGGAACTCTTCCATCACATCGGGGCTGTGCCCTATCAGCTTCAGTTGGTAGGCGTTGGCCAGTTGTTCTGCCAGTGACACGGGGGCCGGCATGATGCCCATGCCGCCCGCAGCAAAGGTGGTCATCAGCGCGCTGTCTTCAAACTCGCCCGCAATCCGGGGGCGAATGCGTTCGCGCTCCAGCCAATGGTCGATGCGGTCACGCAGTGCCGAATGCGCTGTGGGTAGCAGTACCGGCACCTGCCCTAGGCTGTGCGGGAATGTGTGCGCAGCCTGGTCTGCCCAAGCCGGTGGTGCAAACCATGCCATGGGCGTACTGCCCAGGCGTTGGCTGGTGATCTTCATGGCTGGGTTGGCGGGCGCGGCGCGGTCTGCCAAAACTGCATCGAGCTTGTGCAAGGCCAGCTCTCCCAGCAGTTGCTGAAACTCGCCCTCGTGGCACAGCAGGCGCAGATGGGCTTGTTGCAGCACGGGTGACACCAAGCGGTGTACCGCCAGCTTGGCTATGCCGTCCGATATGCCCAAATTGAGCCGCACCGTGGCACCGCTGGTGGCCTCGCGTACGCGCATGGGTAGCTTTTCGCCCAGCGCAAAAATTTGGTCGGCTTCGTGCATGGCCGCTACGCCCGCATCCGTCAGCACCAAATTGCGCCCTTCGCTGCGCAGCAAGCTGGTGCCTAGCGATTTCTCTAGCTCACGCACTTGTGCGCTGATCGTTTGGGTGGCCATGTCCAGCCGCTCGGCAGCGCGGGTCAGCCCACCCTCTTTACCCACCACCCAAAAATAGTACAGATGCCGGTAGTTGAAGCTTTGACTCATATCGGGGTAATGTTGTTAGTTCGTAAAAACCGAACTAATGATAAATAAAAACTTCGTTTTTAACATTTGCGTACAACCCTAAAGTCCTCACATCCCTTTATTTACTTGGAGTTTTTATGTCGTACCGCGCTTTTTCGTCGCACCGATGGCACCCCAGTGCCGTGCTTGCATCGTTGAAACAGGAGGGCTGAGCCATGGAAACCATTGGAACCTGGTGGATGTGGGCGGGCTTTGCCGTGTTTGTGGTGGTCGCCATTGCCGTCGATTTGCTCGTCATGGAGCGCCAAGGCGCCCACAAAGTCACCATGAAGGAAGCCTTGTGGTGGAGCGTACTGTGGTTCTCGCTGGCGTTTGTATTTGTGGCGGGGCTGTGGTGGTACCTGGATAACAGCCAGGGCCGTGAGGCGGCCAACACGGTCTCGATGCAGTTCATTACGGGCTATTTGGTAGAGAAAAGCCTATCAATTGACAACATCTTCGTCTTTTTGATGCTATTTACCTACTTTGCTGTACCGCCTGAATACCAAAAGCGCGCGCTCATCATCGGCATCATCGGTGCCATCGTATTGCGTACGGTGCTGATTTTGGTCGGTGCTTGGCTGCTTGCAACCTTCCATTGGCTTTTGTACGTATTTGGTGCCTTTTTGGTGCTTACTGGCGCGAAAATGTGGTTTGCCGCCAATAAAGAGTCTGATATTTCGAGCAACCCAGTGCTCAAACTCTTGCGCAAGCGCATTCGCATTGCCGATGTGTTTGATGGCGAAAAGCTCACCACCACCATCAATGGCGTAAAGCACTACACGCCCTTGTTTGTTGTGTTGGTGCTGATTGGCACTACCGATGTGATCTTCGCTGTGGACAGCATTCCCGCCATTTTTGCTATCACAAGCGATCCGTTTATTGTGCTTACCGCCAATATCTTTGCGATCTTGGGTCTGCGTGCGCTGTACTTCTTGTTGGCAGACTTGGCCAGCCGCTTCCACCTGCTGGCCTATGGCCTAGCGCTAGTGTTAGTGTTTATTGGCACCAAGATGCTGTTGATCGATGTGTACAAAATACCAATTGGTATCGCTTTGGGTGTAACGGCCTCACTGATCGTGGGCTCCGTTTTTGCGTCACTCTATGCCACTAGGGGCAAGGCCCGTAGCTCTATCGCCTGATGCGCTAAAGCAGTTATTTCCCCAAGTAAGGGGGGCCGAGTTGACTGCTCGGCCCCCCTTATTTTTAAGATGGCTTTTGGGGTAAGGCCTATAAGGTTTGACCTGCGTAGCGCAAACAAACTGACCGGTTAGTGACCGACACGCGCGTTAATCCGTCCATCATTAAATGTTTGCTGAAACATCAAAGCGTGATGTGCCGACAATTGGTAGCCCGAAAATGTTTTTCACTGACTGTATCGGCAATTGTTATGAGCGATTATTTTTTGGTGGGTGCAGCCTTGTGTTGATTGCTTGTAGGCTTTGACAGTAGGGCGGCAGGTGCTGCAGATATATCGAGTTTCCAGAAGGTGACTTCGTTGAATTTGGCATCGTTGGCCCAGGGATCCCAGATGGTTTTTGTACCCTTGCTCTTTGCTCCCGGCCATGACCCCAGCGAGGTGGACATCGCGGGGGCGTAGTTGCCGCGTGTAGCCAAGGTCAATGTCTTATCACCTTTAGGGTAGGTGTATCCACCTGCTGTTTTATCTGGGCCGGGGTAGCCCACAATCACGTGGCCGTTACCGGTCTCCATTTTTCCTCCTACTACCACCACACCCTGACGTGCCAGAACGCCAACTTGCGATGCTTGCACAGTGACCCATTCTTTGTGGCCCTGAACGTAAGTCATCAGCGCGTTGGCATTCATCCAGGGTTGGCCCGGCAGGTATTGCTGTATGACATGCCAGACAGCGTGGCTGCATGAGTTGGGGTGGCGGTCAAAGGCGTCATCACAAGCTTGTTTGAGCTTAAGAAGTGCATCTTGGGGGGATTCTGGTGTGTTTAGGGACACAGAGTTTTTTCCTTATCTTTTAGTGAAGCGGAGTTGGCCGGTTGATAAATACCTTTGTCACTGATCCAGTAAAGAGTGGGTAGGTTGTAGTTACCATCGACGGCGGGATTTTTGACTTGGAATTTGATTTCGCTGGGCAGACCGTCGGATCGCCACTTCCCAAAGCGAACAATCAAGTCGCGGGGTGGATCAACTGGAAATAGATGTGCCACACGGGCCAGGCAACGGCCGTTGATATCAACCAGCATGGGCAATGGAAACTGTTCCCACGGCGAACCAGAAGGTTTTTTGGCGTAGTAGTCATCAACAAATACTGCTAGTAAGCGAAGTGCTGGTGAACTAGTTCTTGCTGGTTTTGCAATTGGGCAGCTTCGAACAAAGTCCCTGTAGGGGGTCCAATCTGCAGGTAACTCGATTGCTTCGTTTAGCCGTTGGCACTGATCTGGCTTTAGCGTGACGAAGTTTGAGGAGGGGGTGGCAAGTGCCGATCCTGTAATGGGTGTTGCCACGCTAACGAGGACGGCAAGCAATAGTCGGTTGCATTGCATCGGTGGTCTTCAAGGTCTCGTTAATTAACGCTGGGGCTGCATTTGTTGATACAGCCGAGACTTTACCGACCTCAGGCAGTTCGACGAGGTATGGACAGGTTCTGTTTCTTTTTGATTCAATATTGACGTCTTGCAACTGTGCAAAAGGCTCACGGGCGGACAGCAATGGGCTGTTCACCCTGTGGTTTCGCAAGTCAGGGCGATAAACAAAATTAGAGCATTGCGGCTCTAAAAATCAGACGCGTTTGGTCGCTCAATCAAATGCCCTGGGGGTGGTCCGTAACTTTCTTATGCCGTTTTAACCCGCGCTCTTGTACTTGATGCTGCAACCGTAAGGCGCTGTGGTGGCAACAGTCAAAGGTTTGCCAGCCAGCGCCTGTGCCAGTGCCTGCTGGATGTAGTTGGTGGCCTTAGGAATGTCGGCTGCGCGGGCAGAGGCAATGCTGTCGATGGCGCCTGCGTACACCAGTTTGCCTTCGGGGTTGATGATGTACATGTGCGGGGTGGTGCGTGCACCGTAGGCGCGGCCTGTGGTGCCTTCGGCATCTAGCAGCACGGCAGTGGGGGCGGCTTGGTGTTTTTGCTTCCATGCGGCCAGGGCTGCGGGCTCTAGGTAGTCGCCGCTGGCTTTTTCGGTGGAGTTAATGGCAAGCCACACCACGCCTTTGCTGGTGGCGTCTTTTTGGGTGGCGGGCATGTTGCCGCTTTCGTAGTGCTTGCGCACAAAGGGGCAGCCGGGGTTGGTCCATTCCAGTACCACATGCTTGCCTTTGAAATCACTCAGCCGCACGGTTTTGCCACTGGTGTCTTGCAGGGCAAAGTCTGGCGCGGGCTGGCCTACAGTGGCTGCGGCGTGGGCAGTGCCTGCGGCCATCCAACCCAAGGCGGTGGTGGCGATCAAAGCGGCGGCGGTATGAGAGAAGTGACGTCGTTGCATGGGGCGTAGCTCCTTCGGTTAAAAGTGGTTTATCAAAATCAGTTCAGTGTGGCCAGCGCTGCGCGTACCTCTTGCACGCTGAGTACTTCAGACAGCACCAGCGGGCTTTGGCCAGGGCGGTGCAGCACATACACCGGCACGCCACTGCGGCCCAAGGCGGCCAAGGCGGCGGTGATTTGGGGGTTGCGCAGCGTCCAGTCGGCACGCAGCAGGGCCACTTTGCGGTCGGCAAAGTCGGCCAGCAAAGCGGGGTCTGACAAGGTGGTGCGTTTGTTGTACTGGCACGTTACGCACCAAGCGGCGGTGTAGTCCACAAACACGGCCTGGTTTTGCGCCACCAGTTGCTCTGCCAGCCCAGGGGCCCAGTCTTGCCAACCTTGTTGCGAGGTGGGTGCGCTGGCGCTGGTGGGGGGCAGCATGCGGGTGGCGCGGGGTAGCAGCCCCCAGGCCAGCACGCCCATAAGCACTAAGCTGAAAAGCCCCAAGCCCCAGCGTGCGCCACGGGTGCGCAGGCTTTGGCCCCCGCGCCCCAAAGCCCACGCGCACAGAGCCAGTGCCAGCAGCAGGCCCAGCAAGGCTATGGCACCGTTGACGCCAGTTTGCTGGCCCAACACCCACAGCAGCCACACCACAGTGGCCAGCATGGGAAACGCCATGAACTGGCGCAGGGTTTCCATCCAGGCGCCCGGGCGGGGCAGCATGCGTGCCACGGCGGGCAACCATGTGGCGGCCAAGTAGGGCAACGCCAAGCCCAGGCCCAGTGCCATAAAAATAAGCAGCGCTTGGCCTGCGGGCAGGGTGGCCGTAAGGCCCAGCGATGCACCCATGAACGGTGCAGTACAGGGCGATGCCACGGCCACGGCCAGCACGCCCGTCAAAAATGAATCGGCCACAGGGTGGCGTGCCTGCATGCTGGCTACTGACGAGGGCAGCAAATGCCCCACGTTAAAAACCCCCGCCAAGTTCAGCGCCAGCAGGGTAAAGAGTGCGGCCAGCCCCGCCACCACTGCGGGTGACTGCAACTGAAACCCCCAGCCGACCGACTGCCCTGCGGCACGCAGCGCCAGCATCAGCCCACCCAGCGCCATAAACGAGAGCACCACGCCTGCGGTGTAGGCCAAACCGCCCAAGCGCTGGGCACGCAGGTGCGGGCCGTGTTGGGCAAAGCCCATGACCTTAATCGCCAGCACGGGCAGCACACAGGGCATGAGGTTGAGTAGCAAGCCGCCTAGCAGCGCACCCAGCAAGGCGGCGCCCAGGGTCAGGCGGCTGATGGGGGCGGTTGTTGTGGTGATTGGCGCTGCGGCAGCGCTGGCTTCTTGTGCGTTGGCTTTTAGGGCGGCTTCTAGCGCGGGTGACACGCTGGCTATGGGCTTTACCGCTGGCCAGCCCTGTGGCACGGGTAGATCAATGCGCCATGCAGTGGGCGCAGGGCTGGCGGGGCCTAAGGTGGCGGCAGGTTGTGGGGCCACCAACACAACAGGCAAGGGGCTGGGGCTGGCGCTGCGCTGGGATGACAGGGGGATTTGTGCCGTCCAAGTGCTGCCTTGCCAACTTTGCTTCCAAGCGGCGGCGGTTTCGATCACGCCCGTGGTTTCGGGGAAAAACTCCAGCTTTTTGCCTTGCACCGCAGCGGGCAAGCCCGCCACGCGCAAGTGCAGGGTGTTGCCGTCTACACGGGCTTGGCTGTCTTTATGTGCAGGCAGTGCTGCGGGGGCGGCGGCTTGGGCGGCTGCAAACAGGTTGCCATGCAGTGCCACGGTGCCATCGGTAGGCAGTTTGAGCGAAAAGCGCCCGGTTTCAGGAATGCACTCTTTGCGGCATACCAACCAAGTGGCTTCTAGCTGCACGGTCATGTTGCGGGCCAGGGGGCCCGCTTGGAAACCCTGTTCTACCGTCACGGGCACAGGCAGCAGTACGGTGCCTTCGTAGCCGTAGTTCATCAAATTGCCCAGCGGGATTTTGTGCGGGGCAGGCCATGCCACAGGGCCTGCCGTCATGCCCTGGGGCAGCGTCCAGGTCAGCTCGGTGGGCAGGCCAGAGTCACCGGGGTTTTTCCAGTAGGTGTGCCATTCGGGCTGGTGCGCAATCTGCAAACCCAGCCACAGTGGCTGTCCCGGGGCTACGCCTTGGGGCGCGTGGGCCAGCAGTTCTGCCCTGACGTAGGGTGTGGTGACTACCGCAGAGGCTGCGCCGCCGCCTTGGGGGCCAAATTGTGGGGTTTTTTGAGCATTAGCGTATATTGGATAAGCACTTATTGCTATGAAAAAAATAGCAATAAAGAGTGCCTGTATGGCGTAAAAGATGCGCTTGGCGACGTTAGACGTTAAGCCCAGAGACTGGCAAGCAGAGGCCGCAGTGCGGCTGCAATAAAAGGGTGTGGCGGGCATGGTTGCAGCGTGGGAGAAGACGGCTTGGGTTTTGGTTCCCGGGGGGCGGGTGCGGTTAACGAACAGGTTTCAGGGCAAGGTCAGATTCAGGTTGGCCCGGGGTGTCCAGTCTTTGGTGGCAGGTGCGCTACTGGTATCTGCCTGGGGTGCTGTCACAAAGATGCGCGCAGCAGGCAATTGCTGGGCCAGCAAATAGCTTTGCACCGCCAATGCGCGGTCTTGCGCCAGGGCCTGTACCTGGGCAGGTGTGGGTGCCAAGTGGGCCAGCAGCAAGGCTTGCATGTCGGCAGGGGGCAGGTCTTTGTTCAGGCCCAGGGCGTTGCGGGGTTTGGGCATATCGGTACGGCGGTACACGGCTTGCAAAAGTGCAGGCACCTCGTCAGGCTGCACGGCAGAGGTGTCGCCGGGCACGGTGCGGCGTTTTTCTGCCAGCAGCAGTTGCGCAAGGCGGGCGTTTTGCATGCCCTCGCGCTCTTGTGCCATGTGGGCGGTGCCGGTAATGCTGACCTGCAGGTTGGGGCGGTCTTGTAGGGCCTTGACCACTTTTTGCAGTTTGTTGTGTGCCTCGGGCGATAGTGTGGCGCTGCCTGCGGCAAAGTCCACCGTGCCCAAGTCGTCGCCCCCACCGATGGCGCTTGCCAGCAAGCTAAAGGGCGATATCAGCGCCTTGCCAATGATGTTGACGATGGCCTTGAAGACAATGGGGCCTACGCTGAACTCGGGGTCGTTGATGGAGCCGCTGATGGGCAGGTCTAAATCAATCACGCCCTGGCGGTCTGCCAGCAGGGCCACCGCCAAGCGCACGGGCAGGCTGTTGGGGGCGCCTTCTACGGCATCGCCAAACTTGAGCTGGTTGAGCACGATGCGGTTGTTGGCATTGAGCTTGCCGTCAGGCTCGACCTTGTAGCGCACCTCTACATTGAGCTTGCCGCGCTCAATGCCGTGGCCTGCGTATTTGATGCTGTAGGGGCTCAGGGGCGGCAAGTCCAGGTTGCGCATGTTGCCTTCAATGTCTAGCACCAGCGGCTGCGCCAGGGGGTTGAGTTGCCCGCTGATGCGCAGCGAAGCCGACCCCTGCGCCTGCCCGCGCAGATCGAGCTGCGCCAGCGTGGGCGTTTGGCCAGGTGTGGATGATGCAAAGGCACTGAGCTGCCCTGTCAGGTCGCTGAGGTTGGCGCTGTAGTTGGGGCGGATGAAATTATCGGTAAACAGCACCTGGCCGTTGACCAAGCTGGTGGGGCCCAGCACCACAATGGGTGCAAGGCTGCTGGTGGGTTCGGGGGGCATTGCCGCAGCGCTGCTGGCACTTGCAGGCTCGGCAGGTGTTGCAGGTGCTGTACCGACCCCAGGCGCAGGTTTTTTAACGATTTGCCCCAGGTTCAGCTGCCCTGTGCTGTGCACGGTAATGCGGGCAAAAAAGTCGCTCAAGGCGGTGCCTTGCACCTCTATGCGGGGTGCTGCACCCGGGGCCAGTGCCAGTTGCAGGCCGCGCAGTTGCAGGCTTTTCCATGACACCAGCTCTTCGCCAGCGGGCGTGGCAATGTCGTTGCTTTGGTTGGCGGTGCTGACCACATGCAGTTGGTTCAATGCCGCATCGCCCGACACGCGCAAGCTGGGGCCGTTGCTACCCTGCTGCCACTGCACCGGCCCTTTGAAGTCGGCCTGGGCACGCTGCACTTGTACCGACAATACATCGGCCAAATAGCCTTCTAGCGCGTACACGGGTATGTCAGACAGTTGCACAGCGCCCTGTGCCGCCAGCGGTTCAAGTGCCAGTTGGCCTTGGTAGCTGAACTTGCCCCCACCCTGGTTGCCTGCTTTGGTGGACCCCACCATGCGCCCCGTAATGCGTAAGGGGTTGGCGTTGTTGCTGGCGGTGTCTATGCGCTCAGCTTCTAAGCCCAGGTTGTTGATGCCAAAGGCCACAGCCCGGGGCGCTGCATCGTCTTGGACCAGCAGCTTGCCGCCTTGCAGCTGCAACTGCCCCAGTTGCACGCGCCAGGGTGGGGTGGGTTTGTTGGCGGTGTTATCAGTGGCAGAGGGTTTTGATGCAGATGAGGATGAAGACGCAGAAGATGCAGGTTTTTGAAGCCAGCGTTCAGCCATCCAGCGGCCATCGGCATCGCGCACCAGGGCTATGGAGGGCTCTTGCAGTGCCAAGCGTTCTATTCGTACTTGCCGTGCATCCAGGTCGATTTGTGCGTTGGCTACTTCTAGCTTGTGCAAGCTGTTTTGCTTGGGCTGCGTTGGGGGTGCAGACAACTGCCAGTCTTGCAGCACCAGTGACTTGGCGTGTAAGCGCAGGCCCGTGCTGCCCGCAGTAGCGGGTGCCGCCCACTGTGCGCCCAGTTCGGCATGGGCGATGCCCGTCAGTGTGGGCGTCATCCACTGCGCCACATAGGGCTTAAGGTGGTCTAGCACCATGTTGTCCAGCGTGATGTCGGTGTGGGCACTGGCCGCCAAGGCTCCAAGGGTGTTGGGGGGCGTGCCTTTGGCGGGTGCTTGGGCTGCGCCTTGCAAGCGCACTTTGCCGCCCAGCACATCCATGCCGCCTTGCCACTGCATGGCCTGCACCATGGGCCATGTCACGTCAGTCACCGTCAACGCTACATCGCTGGCCTGCAGCGCGGCTGGGGGTTGCGTGCTGGCGTCTGCCCATTGCACTTGGCCGCCAGATACCTCTGCGCTGCCCACGCTCACTTGCCACGCAGTCGTTGGCTTGCCTTGTGGCGCGGTTGCAGGGCTTGCAGGTGTTGCCAATGCCAGCCAGTCGATATGCCCTTGGGCATTGCGCTGGGCTTTTAGCACCGGCTGCGCCAGTTCAATGCGCGCCAACTTGGCAACCGACTCCAGCGGGCGTACATCGTCCATGTCCAAGCGCAAGCGTTCAAAGGCCAGCAGATCTTGGCCTTGGCGGTCTTGCACCTGTACCTTGCTGGCTTGCACCATGCCCCGCAAAACCAGTTGCGGGCGGGGGTGTTGTTCAAACTGCAATTGGGCATCTACGTCCAGCGTGGCCTGGGGCACTTGCACGGGCAGGCTGGCGGGCAGGTAGGCCATGTAGGGTTTGAGGTTTAAGGCCTGCCAGCGGATATGTGCAGTGCCCTTTTTTTGGTCGGCAAACGGCGCACTGGCCACGCGCGAATCAAAACGGCTGCCGTCTAGCGTAAAAGCCAATTGCGGCTCTACCGTGATGTGCCGCTGCGACGGCAGGGTGCTGATAAACGGCAGTGCAACGCGCACATCGCGCAGCGCATGCTGGGTTTGGGCGCTGGTGTCGGTAAAGTCCACCGCGCCGCCCGTCAAAGCCAGGTTGTACAGGGCCAAGCGTGCAGGGCCAGCTTCAGGCGTATGGCTGGGGGCCATTAGTTTGGCCAGTACATCGTCTGCGTCATAGCGGCCATTGCCCAGGTGCGTTAGGCGCAGGTGGGGCTGCAAAACCTCTAGCGCATCTACCACCGGGGCCATGCGCAGCACTGACTGCAGCTCGGCATCAATGTGAATGTGCGCCACCGTCAAAAGCGGCGCTGCATTGCCACTACCCGCCACTTGCAGCCCCAGTACGTCTACCTCTAAAGACCAGGGCTGAAAGCGCAACTGCTCTATGGTCACACTGCGGCCCAAGGCGGTAGAGGCCATGCGCTCTAGCGGTGCCTTGGCCAGCAGCGGCACCAGCAGCCATGCCAGCGCCCACACGCACAGCAAAGCCCCCACCGTCCACAGTACGCGCCGTATTGCGCGGGGGTGGCGTTGTATAAATTGCGCCACAGGGGCGGGCAGATGGGGCAGAGGGGGCAGAGGGGGCAGGGCAGGCATGGGGTGCGATGGGTGTAGCGGCAAGCCGCAGGGTGCATTTGCACAAGACAACCGGGCTGAGTGTATTCAACCCCGCGCCCCTGTTGGCGGCCCTGTACAGCCTGCACTACCATGCAGGCATGACTGCGCCAAACCCTTTACCGTCTCGTTATTGGGCCGAGCTCACCACGCGTGACTTTGCCAATTTGCAAACCAGCGGCCAAGCCGCCCACACGGTGGCGGTATTGCCCGTAGCCGCCATAGAGCAGCATGGCCCGCACCTGCCCCTGTCGGTAGATGCCCAGTTGCTGCAGGGCGTGATAGACACAGCCCTGCCCCTGCTGCCCCCAGACCTACCCGTGCTGTTTTTACCCCCGCAAAACGTGGGTTTAAGCACCGAGCACACCGCCTACCCAGGCACCTTGACCCTGAGCCCCGCCACCATCTTGGCGCTGTGGACAGAACTGGGCCACTGCGTAGCCCGTGCAGGTGTGCGCAAGCTGTTACTGCTCAATGGCCATGGCGGGCAAGTCAGCGTGATGGACATCGTGGCGCGCGAGCTGCGCGGCCAGTGCAACATGCTGGTGTACAGCGCCAGTTGGTTTAGCCTGCCCCTGCCAGATGCCGTGGCCAACCAGTTCACCCCCCAAGAACACCGCTTTGGCATACACGGTGGCGACATCGAAACATCCATGATGCTGCACCTGGCCCCGCACACTGTGCACATGCAGTTTGCCCAGCATTTTGAGTCCACATCACAGCACCGCGCTGCCCACTACCCCTTGCTGGGCAATGGCCGCAGCGCCAAGCTGGGCTGGCATATGCAAGACTACCAAGCCGCAGGCGCAGTGGGCAACGCCGCCGCCGCTACGCCCGACAAAGGCCGTGCGGTGGTGGAGGCTGCGGCTGTGCAATTGGCGGCTTTGTTGCAAGAGTTGCATCAGTTGCCTTTGTCAACTTTGCAGGCTGGGCCTTGATCAATCTAAGGCGCACGTTACTTTGCTCGGGAGGCTCTGAATAACCTTCGCGAGACTGCGATGGTGCGGATCGGTATAGGCCACAAGGCGTTTTTTGCCGCCAATAGCGAGCCTATTGGCAAGAAAAGCAACACAGTGGTCTGCCCGATGCCGTGCCAGCGCAGGCCGCAAGGAGTTGTGCAGAGCTTCCCTAGAGAAGCCGCACCCCGTTCAAATAAGTGGTTTGGGTGCGAATGCGGTAATGCCTTGTCCGCAGATGGCGGGGCAAGACGGGTAAGCGTATCCAGTGTCTTATTTCATCCGGAAAACTTTAGGTTTGCCTAAAACGCTGTTTATGGGTTTGGGGTACGGTTGGTTGCCCCTAGATGGTTTTATTAGACTCTGGGCGGTAGGATCTTTGTCGTCTATTTTTAGTTAGCCACCACTAATGAATAAGCTGAAACTCAGGCTCATGCATCAGGAAGCCTTGCGGCGACTCCAAGATGCCGAAACACTTTCTCAAGCAATGGTGCTTGGCGAACGTTCTGACTCAGCTTATTTACTCCAGCTTTTGGGCCTGGAACTATTGCTCAAGATCGTTTTTGAGGCTGCACTCAGCAAACCGGGCCGTGGGCACGAATATGAAAAGTTGTTTGGCGAGCTACCGCAGGACCTTCAAGCAAAGTTGCTCTCTTTAGCCGGTGAGCGAGTTGGGCCTTCTGCTTTGGCCGTTGATCATGAACCGGTCATCAAAGAATGGGGGCAAAACTTCATTGCTTTGCGCTACCCATGGGAGCGATATGCAACGCTGAACGAAGAGCAATATTCAGCCGTCGGTGAGGCGTGGGTTTCCAAAGGAGCGCCATTAGAGGAGGCAATGTTTCGGTATCACCCAGAAGAGCTGGTTGGCTTTATTGCGGCATTACGGATTGTTGCGGCCGAGGCGGCACCTCTCATTCAACGGGACGCCTAGCGGCGCCCGTTAATTCGAACGTTGGGCTTTTTCGGAGGAGTGCAGTGTCACGCAGTTTGATTGATCACATCACCGTCACGGCGCCTACATTGGAAGACGGCGCTGAATTTGTATATCGAGCGCTTGGTGTGTGGCCTCAAGCTGGAGGGGCGTAGTCAATCTTCTTGGAATAGGACGGGTCGCGGACGGTTTTATTAATGCCATCCGGCCATTTCTGAAAACATCTTCTAGGTTGGTCTGCCATTCTTTGGGCCTTTGTCGTGCCTCTGGATAAAAAATTTGATTATGCTGGGGTAGGTTCTGCGCTCCTTGATTTGGCCACGGCCAGTCGTTTACCCAGGCTGTTGGGTGACAAAAAAGGAGATCAAATGAACATGTAAATTGGCATGCGGTCCCTCGTTGCCAACTCTTGCCAACCCAACTGGCTGCGACTCACTTGGGACGGTGATGTACTTTTCATTTGTTAGGCATTTTTAGCGATGATCAAGAGGCTTCTTTCTTTGTTCCGGGGTTCTCCCCCAACTGGCTTTAAGAAGCCACCGTCAAGCTCGCCTCAAGGCGACGACGCATCACTCGCAACATGGTTCACAAAAGATGAGCCTGAAAACCCTTTTGGGGTTGACGGATTCGATTGCTACGAATTCGTAAGCTCAATGCTCTCAACAACGAAAGACCCGGATATCGCAAGGTCGTTTGTTTCGCTCAGATCGACAGATGGTCAAGAAATACGCGGCACCCTGCCAGATGACTGTGTCGAAGTTCCATGCTCACTTTCGTATGAATATGGAGGCGAAACAGTTGATGGGATTCTCTTCAAGTCGTCGGTCATGGAAGAGAAATGGGATATCTATCTTTACGACAACCGCGTCTACTTCTGCCGTAGCTGGACGGGTTCACTCACGTTCGTTGCCGAGATCACGCCTGCAGAGAAGTTACTGCGGGTCTCCCGACTATGGGCATCACGCTCCGAAGAGACGGCATTTGCCGTGCAGCAAGTTGACTATCTGATTAAGAGCCACCTTTACAAGCTGCAGGTTCCTCATCCATTGCCCCAGGAGCTGCAGAACGAGTCAAAAGCTGCTGCTTTGTATTCGTTTAGCCAGTACGGAAGAATCTGCTGCTTTGGAACATTTGAGAACACCCTTGGGCCGGACATTCTGAAGAACACGTCGCGCACTCAATCCAATACCTAAGCTCTTACAGAGACCGCCAAAAACGTTAAGCGCGCTGTTTTAGATATGCCTTTCAATGGATCGAGCATTCCTCGGCATAAATCCAAACTTTTGCTAATCAACAACATGCATTTACGCAGCGAGTAAGTGTGGTTTTAGGTGTCATTTCACTCACGTCGTAGCTGACATGGTTCAGTCGGGCATCTTGGATACCGCCCTACATCTCAACCCCAGGCACAGCTTCCATCAACCGCGCTGTACTACCTCCAGTGGTTTCGTCATGTATTTTTTGCCGGCCACTACGGCAAGCCTGCATAGCCTGCGCCAGGGCTGCAATCCCCGTGTCAATTTGGTCAGGCGTGGCCGTGGCATACGACAGGCGCAGCATGCGGGTGCAGGGCTCTGTGGCTTCAAAGGCGGTTCCCGGTACAAAAGCCACATTACGGGCCAATGCCAGTGGCAGCAAGTTGGCCGCGTGCATGCCAGGGGGCAGTTGTACCCACATAAACAAGCCGCCTTGCGGGGTTTGCCATTGGGCGCCCAAGGGGGCCAAGTGGCGGTTTAGCGCGGCCACCATGGTGTCGCGCTGGTGGCGGTACAGCGCCCGTATGGTGGGGATATGACTGTCCAATGTGCCATTGCTCAGCAGCTCATACACCAGCCTTTGGCACATGCCCGGTGTGTGCAGGTCGGCCGCTTGTTTGGCCAGCAGCAGGCGGCTGTAAACGGGTTTCGGCGCTACGATAAAACCCACCCGCAAGCCAGGGGCCAGCACCTTAGAAAACGAGCCCATGTACACGCAGCCTTCGGGGTTGCGTGCTGTCAGCGCCAGGGGCGGCGGGGCTTCTAGCCACAGTTCGCCATAGGGGTCGTCTTCTACCAGAGGTATGTGCAAGGCGGCGGCTTGCTCTACCAACCGTGTGCGGCGGTCTTCGCCCAAGGTACGGCCTGTGGGGTTTTGGAAGGTGGGTTGCACATACAACAGCCGCGCTTTGTCGCCCCCCGTGCCACGCAGTGCCGCCAATGCATCAGGCACAACGCCTTGGTCATCAAAGGGCACGCTGTACACGCTGGGCTCCATAGGCGCAAAAGCCTGCAATGCGCCGGGGTAGGTGGGGCTTTCCACCAGCACGCGGCTGCCGCTGTCAATCAGCACCTTGCCCAGCAAGTCCAGGCCTTGTTGTGACCCAGTGGTGATCAATACTTGGTTAGGGTCTACCGCCCATGGCAGGCGCTGGGCAATGGCGGCCCGCAAGGGGGCATAGCCATCGCTGGGGCCATATTGCAGCGCGGCTGCGCCTTCGCGGGTAAAAATCCGGTCGGCAGCAGCGGCCAGGGCATCTACCGGAAACCCGTGGGGCGCTGGCAGCCCGCCTGCCATGCTGATCATTTCGGGCGCATCGTTGCAGCGCAGCAAGTCGCGGATCACCGATGGCTTAAAGCCGCCGCTGCGGCGCGACAACATCCACGGTGCACGGGTCTGGAACATGGTGGGCGGCATGGGGGGCTTTCAGTCAACAATGAACAAGGTGGCACCTTCGGGCGATGTAGAGCGGTGGGGTTCTGCGCCGTCGCCCACGTGGTAGCTCATGCCGGGGTGCAAGGTAAAGGTGCGGCCATCGGCCAGCTCGGTGTGCAGCGTGCCTGCTATGCACAACAACACATGCCCTTTGCTGCACCAGTGGTCTGACACATAGCCCGGCGTGTACTCCACCATGCGCACGCGCACGGGCCCAAACTGTTGGGTGCGCCAAAACGCTTGGCCTGCTTGCGCGCTGTGTTCAACGCGTTCAATGGCGCTCCAGTCGGTGGTGCTAAAGGCAATGGGGTCCATGTGCATGGTGGTCTCCTACAGGTACAAAATGGGCTGCGTTTAACTGGCAGCGTTTAGGCGCGGGGCGGGCATGCGCCTGCCAGCAATTGCGGTTGCCAGCACTGCCAAGGCAAACCCGATAGACACGGCGTCTAACGATTCGCCCAACAAAGGCACGGCAAACAACATGCTTAAAAAGGGCTGCATCAGTTGCACTTGGCTCACCCGCACAGTGCCGCCCAATGCCAGCCCGCGGTACCAAGCAAAAAAACCTATCCACATCGAGAAAAGCGCCACATAGGCCAGCGCCCCCCAGGCAGACGCAGGCATGCTGGTTTGCGGCCATGCCCACAGACTGACAGGCAAGGTAATGGGCAAACCCAGCACCAGTGCCCAACTGATGACCTGTGTGGCGGGCATGCGTTGGGCCAATTGGCCACCGTAGGCGTAGCCCACGCTACCGAACAGCATGCCCAACAGCAGCAGCCCATCTGCCACCTGAATGCTGCCCATGCCTGCACCGCTGCGCAGCATGGCAAAGCCCAGCACCAGTGCGCTGCCTAATGCCGCGCACAACCAAAAGCCCAGAGCGTGCCGCTGACGGTACAGGGCGGCAGCCAGCACAGCGGTCAACAAGGGTTGCAGGCCCGAAATCACGCTGGCGTGGGTGGCTTCTACATACCGCATTGCCCAGGCGTTTAGCAAAGGAAACCCCAGCACCACGCCCATGCTGGTCATGACCAGGGGGTACCAGTCTGCCCGCCCTGGAAGCCTTGCGCCTATAGCCAGCAGCATGGCCCCGGCCAGCAGGCCCGCCAATGCTGCGCGCCCCATGGCTACAAACTCGCCGGTCATCAACGGGGCGGTGCTGGTGCCAACAGCCAGCCTGGTCATTGCTGGCGTCAGCGCAAACATGGTGATGCCCAAAAGACCCAGCAACAGCCCGCGCGTTTCAGGGTCTGCCCACAGCCTTGCCATGCTTTGGGTTTCAAGCGGTGCTGCTGCTAATAAGGTGTCTTGTGTTTGCATAGCAGCCAATGTATGCTTGTCATTCAGTACACAAGCAATACAGTTTTACAGTGCACTTAATAAACTGTATTGCTAGTTATTGCAGTACATCAAACCGTACACATTGCGTGCACCATGCTGCTTAAAACCTCCACACGTTCCCTGACCGAGCAATTGGTTGATCGATTTTCTGAACGCATACGCACCCGTCTGTTGGTGCCCGGTGCACGCTTGCCGTCGGTACGGCAATGCGCTCAGCAAAACGGTGTTAGCCCTTCTACCGTGGTGGCAGCCTATGACCAATTGCTGGCGCTTGGCTTGGTAGAGGCACGCAAAAACCGAGGGTTTTTTGTACGCGAATGGGCCGCTGCACCAGACCCGGCTGTATTGCCCCAAGGTGTTCTGGTGCCTAGCGATACACCTGCCATTGCCTTGCTGCCCCATGGTGGCGCTAGCACCTGGAGTACCGCCCAGTGGTTGGCTTCACGTATGGCCAGCGGCCATGCTCTGGGGGCTGCTGCCCCAGTGAATGCCACCGCGCTGATCCGTGGCATGTTCCACAAAGTCAGCAACAAGCCCCAGCCCGGTACGGGGGTGTTCCCCCCCGAATGGCTCGTGTCAGACTTTATGCCTGCAGCTGTGCGCAAGGTATGCAATACACGTGCTTTGCAAGACTTCTCGCTCAATTACGGTGAGCCACAGGGGGACACAGGGTTGCGCCGCTTGCTAGCGCAAAAGCTGGCCGCGCTCAATGTGGTGACGGTGCCCGAGAACATCATTACCACTGTGGGCGCTACCCACGCGCTGGACATTGTCAGCCGCACCATGCTGCGTCCAGGCGACCCGGTGATGGTGGAAGAGCCAGGCTGGGCAGTAGAGTTTGCGCGGCTATCTGCCTTGGGCATGCACATTTTGCCGGTGCCACGCAGGGCTGATGGGCCAGACTTGGAAGTGATGGCGCGGTATTGTGAACAGCACCGACCCAAGTTGTACGTCAGCGTAAGCGTGTTCCACAACCCCACGGGGTACACCTTGTCGCCGGGCAGCGCGCACCGGGTGTTGCAATTGGCGCAGCAGCACGACTTCCATATCGTTGAGGACGACACTTACAGCCATATTGCTCCTGAACATGCTTCGCGTTTGACGGCCTTGGATGGCCTGCAGCGCACCATTTACGTCAGTGGTTTTGCCAAAATTTTGGCGCCCAATTGGCGCATAGGCTTTATGGCTGCCCCGCAGGCATTGGTAGAGCGGCTACTGGACACCAAGCTTTTGTCCACCCTTACCACCCCGGCCTTGTTAGAAAAAGCCCTGGCTTTGTGCATAGAGCAAGGCCAGCTGCGCCGCCATGCAGAGCGCATACGCACCCGGCTGGACGCAGCCCGCGCTCGCAGCGTGCGTTTGGCGCTGCAAGCGGGCTGCGTATTTGCAGCAGAGCCTGTGGGCTTGTTTGGTTGGGTAGATACAGGGGTGGATACCGACGTATTGGCCCAGCGCATGCTGGACGAAGGCTACTTACTGGCCCCGGGAGGGTTGTTCCATGCCGAGCGGCAACCTAGTACCTTGATGCGCATTAACTTTGCCACCACGCAAGAAGCCGCTTTTTGGCGCACGTACCAAAAACTGGTAGAGCAAATGCGTTGACGCTTTGCCAGCCGTTAGCGCGGCTTGGGCCGCTCTACTTCAAAGTCGCTCAGAACACGCAGCAGGGCGCGGTTGACGTCTTCTAAATCTAACTCGTGGGTTTCGCACAGGGTGCGAATAGCGCTGGCGTCTGCGGTCTCAAGGGCGCAGGCCATTTGCAGGGTGCCAGCGTAGGGGCCGGTGTGCAGTACCGTGGCGTCGTAAATACGTTCTGACAGCGGCAAGCGGTGCAAGATGGAGCCCAAGGGCTCACCCAGCAGGACATCCAGTTGCGAGAACAAACCGCACATGTACACCTCGCGCCGCAGGTCGTTCTCTATGCCTGCGTGCACCAGCTCTGCCATCAGGCGCGCGCGCATGACCATGGCGTGGCGTATGGGGTTCATGTTGGGGTTTTGGCAGGCATGGGGCAGTTGGTCAGACAGCCATTTTTTGATCGTGGCGTAGCCCATCATCACCAGTCCGCGCCGTATCGAGTCAATACCCGTGCGCAGACCAAGCGATGCCGAGTTGGTGTGGGTCATGAAGCGATAGGCCAGCAAGGGGTCTTCGCTCAGGATGTCTTCAAAGGTTTCTAGTGACTGTTCTGCCTCAATGGCCTTGAGCAGCTTGAGCAGCACGGTGTGCGATGGCTGCTGGGGCGTGTGGCGCACTTGGTGCAGCACATCGTCTGTGGGCCAGCCTGCCAATGCCATGGCGCCATTGCCATCCAGGCAATGCTCCATCAGCGCATGGCTGGGAATGCTTTCGTACATCTGCCCAGGCAATACCGGGTGCGGTGGTGGCACCGGTTTTTGGCCTGGCTTGGTGTGCAGGCTTTTTAAGATGGCGGCTGCGTCTTCGGGGCGCAGGCTGAGCAGGCTGTTGTCAAAGCATTGGGCTACGGCGGCTTCTGGCAAACGGTGCACTTCACCCCGCCACACCAGGCGAATGCCGCGTTGGTGAGCGGCCTTGACCAGGCCAAAAATGGTGGAGTCGGCCAGCCAGCTGCTTTGCACCTCGATCCATGGAGAGCCGCGCGGTGCGCGTTCGAGCATGTCGCACAGCAATTGGCGGTTTTGTGCCGACAACAGCAGTGGCGGTGAGCTGGCGGTCCACAGCTCTTGCAGGGTGCGCAGCAAATGCGAGGTTTCCACCACTGCAAGGGTTTCGTTATGAACGTACAGCTGCAAGGCAGCAAGCTTGCGTGCGCGGTTCCACAAGGGGCGATAGCCCAGTATCAGGCTGCCAAGTACAGATTGAACCATGTGCTCTCAGGCGTTGTGACGGCGACCTGTTCCCTGAAAAAGGCCGCTTGTGGCAGCCCTTAGCTGATGAAATTGAATAAGGACAGACGTTGAACCTGCGCATAGGACTTGAGGGCGGCCTCATAACCTACTTGCTGGTTCTGGAAGTCTGATATTCCTTTGATCATATCGAGATCTTCAGCCCGTGAGCGGTCTGATTCGAGCTGAATAGAGCGCTTTTCTTGGTCGCCAGTGATGCGGTCGGCTCTGTTGAGCAGCTCGCCTGCATAGCTACGCATATTGCTGATGCGCTCAAGCCCCTTGTCCACATTGGCCAGTGCTTGCCCCACAGCCTGAATCGCGGCGTTGCTGTTGTCAGCAGCACGGATGTCGCGGATGGCGCTGTCCATAGTGCTGAACAAGCTGGGGCTTGGAGCCATGCTGACCGTATCGCCGTTGGCTGGGTTGGTGGTGGTAATGCTAAAGCTCAGGCCCGGAATGCCAGTGACATCAATCGTTAAGGGCTTATCCGATGGAAAGTCTGGCACTACCACCGGGGCTGAGGCTACACCCGTAGTGGTATTGGTAATGGTGTAAGTGGCGGTAGTGGTGCCAGTGGTGGCCCCAGGGCCCACGGCACTGAACACCACGGTGTACTCATCGCCTGTGACCAAGCTCAAATCTGTAGGGGTGATGGCACTGGTGGTGAATTGCCTGTCAGCGGCTACGGTGCTGGTTTGGGCGTAGTACACACCATCGCGCTGGGCTCTGAACATAAAGGCTGAATCGCCATCCAGCGTGCTGGCAATGGCCACGCCCGAACTGGCGCTTTGGCCTGGCAGGCCGTCAAAGCTGTAGTCGGGGCTAGAGGTGACAGGCCCTAAAAAGGGGGTGAGTGCACTGCCCAGTGCACTGAGCAGTGGCACGCCATTGGTGTCTTTGCGATTGGCAAACTCTAACAATTGCTCGCGCAGGCCCTGCAATTGGTTGGCAATAGTGGCGCGGTCGTTGGGCGTGAGGCTGCCGCTGCCAGCGTTGACGATGAGTTGGCGTGCCTCTTGTACCAAGCCCATGGCGTCGCCTAGCGTGGACTCTGCTTGCGCAATGGCGTTGCGCTGGTTTTCTAATGCGCGTTGCTCGGTCTGTATGCGGTTCAAGCGGGTCAGCGCCCGTTCTGCCTGCGCGGCCGATACGGGGTCGTCGCTGGCACGCACCACGCGTTTGCCAGACGTGAGGTTCTCTTGCAAATTGGCCAGTGATGTTTGGCGCGCGCTGACATTGCGCAGCGCGTTATCGTACATATTGGCAGTCGACAAGCGGTTTAACGGATTGGTGCTCATGGTGAACTCCCTTCAGGCCTAGCGGCCCAGGCCCTGGATCAAGGTGTCAAACACGCTTTGGGCAATCTGGATCATCTTGGCCGAGGCTTGGTAAGCCTGTTGGTATTGGATAAGACGTGCGGCCTCTTCGTCAAGGTTGACGCCTGATACCGCTGTGCGGTCGCGTTCCAGGTTGGCAGCAATGGTGTTAGACAGTTCTGCCGCAAAGTTGGCGCTTTGTGTGCGCGTGCCGACCTGCGCCATGGCGCTGGCGTAGCCGTCGCTCAGGGTCGATTCATCAAACATCTTGACATCGCGCAGCGCCAGCATGGCACTGGCGTTGCCAGAGTTGCGGGTGTAGAAGTCGCCGTATTGCGCATCAGTGGGGTCACCCACCGTGACGGTGTCGCCTGTGTTGGGCGTGCCTTGCAGCGTGATCTGCCAGCCATCAATATTGATAGGCTGGCCCGGTGTGTAAGGCAGGCCCACGCTGCCCGATGCGGGGCTGGTAGAGCCTGTGACCCCATAAGTGGCGGGTGGCCCAGCGGTAAAGGTCAGCACCACACCAGCAGGTGGCGGTGCCACAAACCCTGGCACTGCTGGCACCCCGGTGGCTTTGAGGCTTGCCAGTTGCAAGGTACCACTGTTGCTGGGGCCCATGGCCGCATTCACAGGGTTGGCTACTGCCAAGTCGCGGGGTGAATACACCAGCGACTGGATGTTGGCCGCAGCACTGCTAAAGGGCTTGAACAGCACGCGGTCGCCCGCAGCGCCTGCGGTGGTCATGTTGAAGGTCAGGCCGTCAATGTTCAGCGAAGCCAAATTGGCCAAGGTGGTAAACCCAGTGGCTTGCCCGTCCGACAGGCGCACCACCTGCCCAGCGGGTGGGGTGGTAAAGCGCACTTCGTAGTCAGACGCTGCAAACTGCGTGGCATCGGTAAAGGCAACGGTGCCTACAGCTGCGCCATCGGTGTAGCCCGGCATGCTGGTAGGTACGGTGAAGAGGTCGCCCCCCAGGTTTCCGTCCAGCGTCAAGCCCAGGTTGTGCTGGGCATTCATGTTCATGCCTATGGCCAGTGCCATGCGCCCCAGCAGGTTGCGGCCTTCGGCCAGGTCGTTGTTGTTAAAGCGCAGCAGCCCAGACACTGAGCCACCACCGAGCAGGTTTTCATCCATCTCGATGGCTTGGCCGCCCACCGGGTTGAAGAACAGTTTGACCAAACCGCTGCCCGGAAAACCGCTGGCTTCGTCCAGCGACAGCTTGGTGGCGGTGGTGCCCAGCACCAGAGGTTGGCTGCCGCCAATGAACAAGCCCACCGTGCCGTCATCGGCGGGGATTTGCGTGGTTTGCACAAACTGGTTCAGCTCGCGGATGAGTTGGTCGCGTTGGTCCAGCAGGTCGTTGGGGCTTTGGCCGTTGCCATTGACGCGGGCAATTTGCTCGTTGACGCTGGCAATTTGTGCGGTCAAGTTATTGATGGTGTTGATGCTGCTGCCCAGCTGCTCTTTGACGGTGTACTCCACCTCATTGATGCGCTCTGCAGATGCCCGCAGGCGTGAGGCGGTTTCGTCCATGCGCGTCAAAGCCAGGGTGCGTGCGGTCAGGTCGGTGGGTGCGCTCACCACGTCCGAAAACGCATTCATCATGTCATTGATGGCAGCGCCGAGGCCTGTACTGCCGCCGCTGAAAATGTCTTGCAATTGGCTTAGGCGCTCGGCCCGCACGGCATCGGCCGATTGCACAGACCCAGCTGTGGCCGATTGGCGTGTGAGCAGCTCACTTTGGTTGCGCAAAATAGTTTGTATGTCTACGCCCTGGCCAATGTAGCCGCCACCCGTGAACTGCCCTTGCACTGTTTGTAGCGAAACCGACTGGCGCGAGTAACCCGGCGTGTTGACGTTGGCAATGTTGTGCCCCGCCGTTTGCAGCGCCACTTGGTTGGCCAGCAAGGCCCGGGTTCCAACGTTGAGCAGGCTCATGGCACCACCTTTTTAGGCCTGCGCCCGTTGCGTACGCAAAACGCTGTCAATAGCGCCACTGAGTTTGCGGGCATACAGCGGGTCGGTGGCGTAACCGGCTTTTTGCAGGGCCGATGCATAGGCCGCAGCAGACCCCACTTGGGCGCGGGCTTGCTCATAGCGGGGGCTGTTGTTGATCAGTTTGGCGTAGTCGCGAAACGAGTCTTCGTAAGAGTCGTAGGCCCTGAACTTGGCCACCACTTTGCGTGGGGTGCCGTTGATGTATTCGGTAGTGGTGATTTCGGCCACCTTGCCCGTCCAGCCCTTGCCAGCCTTGATGCCAAACAGGTTGAAGGAATTGCTGCCGTCGGCATTGCGGATTTCTGCCTTGCCCCAGCCGGTTTCGTGCCCGGCTTGGCCCAGCATAAAACTGGCCGGAATGCCACTGGCCTGGGCCACGCGCTCTGCGGCTGCGCTGTGGTGGCGAACAAAATTGTCGCGCCCTTTGGGGGCATGTACTTGCTGGCTGCTGATGTCCAGTGGCTTGTGTTGGCCGATGCTGCCCAGGCTCAGGGTGGAGGGCACTTGCAGTGCCGCATCAGCGCTACCACCCATGTGGCGTGAGAGCTGGCGGGTAATGGCTTCAGACAAACCGCCGGGCACGCCCGACATGCTGACCGACAGTTGCTGGTCTAGCAAATCGGTACCCAGGTCAGCCTGCTGGCTTTCCATCAGGCCTGACTTCATGGTGGCTTCGCGCATGCTTTTGATCAGCTCGCGCATGAACAACGACTCTAGTTGCTTGGCTGCTTCACGTGTGGCCTGGGGGCTGTTATTGCCTGCCTCAAATTTGAGCTGGTTGAGCGAGCGACCATCTGCCGCCAGCGCGTTGGACGCACTGAACGACGAAGAAAGGGGTGTAAATGACATCGTCATATGACCTCCAGCTCTGCATTGAGGGCGCCAGCAGCCTTGATGGCCTGCAAAATCGCCAGTAAATCACCCGGTGTGGCACCTAGCGAATTGAGCGCGCGCACCACATCTGCCAACTGTGGTGAGGGCGGCATTTGGATGACGTTGCCAGGCTCTTGGTTGATCTGGATGCTGCTGCGCTCAGCCACAACCGTTTGTCCTTGGGATAAAGGATTGGGTTGGCTGATAACGGGTGTAGAACTGATCGTGATGGACAGATTGCCGTGTGCAATGGCGCAGGGCCCCAAAGTGACGGCTTGGTTGAGCACGATAGATCCAGTGCGGGCGTTGATCACCACCTTGGCAGAGGGCACGCTGCTCTCAAGGGGCAACTCTTCCAGTTCGGCAATAAAGTTCACCCGTGCGCCAGGGTCTATGGGGGCGCGTACTTGTACGGTGCGGCCATCCAAAGCGGTGGCAAGGTCTTTGCCCAGTTTGGAGTTAATGGCTTGCACCACTTTGCGGGCTGTTTGGAAGTCTGTGGCGTTCAGGCCCAGGTTGATGGTGGCGCCTTCGTTCAATGGTGTGGGTACTGACCGCTCTACTTGCGCACCCAGGGGCACACGCCCAGCGCTCAAGTGGTTAATCTGCACCTTGCTACCGCCAGAGCTGGCGCCTGCACCACCCACCACCACATTGCCTTGAGCCAGGGCGTAAATCTCGCCATCGGCACCGCGTAGCGGGGTGGCAATCAGCATGCCGCCCTTGAGCGATTTGGCATTGCCCATGGACGATACGGTCACATCTAGCATCTGCCCGGGTTGGGCAAATGCAGGCAATTGTGTGGTCACAATCACAGCCGCTACGTTTTTGAGCTGCAACTGCCCTGTGGCACCCGGCGGCAAGCTGATACCCATTTGTTGCAGGTAATTCGCCATGGCTTGGGTGGTATAGGGCATTTGGGTGGTTTGGTCGCCCGTGCCATCCAGGCCCACCACCAACCCGTAGCCAGTCAGTTGGTTACTGCGCACGCCCTGTACGGCGGCAACCTCTTTGATGCGCAGCGCATGCGCTGGCATAGCCGCAACACCCAGGCATAGGGCCAGTGCCAACAGCAAGGGGTTGCATCGCAGCAGAAGGGAGGTGTGCAAGGCTTTCATGGCTTTATTGTGGGACGGCCCCGCAAAACCTAAAGCCCAAAAAGAAGCGGTATCACTGCCTTTTTGCGTGTGTTCTGGCTTGCATCCACCACAGCGCTCAGGCCACAGGCATCTTTCAAGGCCTGTGTAGGGGCTGTAGAAGGAGGTTTTTAAGCAAAATACGCGTTATGCCTTAGTAATATAAGGCTTTATTGCTATTTAATGCATAGCAATAAAGAGCCTGCCTGCCCTGGGCCGCTGCTTAGACCCAGGACAGGCAGGAGAGCCCCACCAGGCTCAAAACGGAGTGACCTTGTTAAAAAACCGTGCCAGCCAGCCCATGACCTGGGCCTCGCCTTGGGCACCTCGGCCACGGGACTCTACGCGTACATTGGCCACTTGTGTCGAGTTGACAATGCTGCCCGGCTGCATCACACGTGGATCCACAGTACCTGAAAAGCGCAGAACGTCAACATGCTGGTTCACGCCAATTTGTTTCTCGCCGCTGATGACCAAATGCCCGTTGGGCAGCACGTCAATCACACTGGTCGTGATGGAGCCCCTGAAGGTGTTTTCGCTCTCAGTCTCGCCTGAGCCCGCAAACGCGTTATCAGACTTGGCACCCAAAGCCGCTTTGGCCAGTGCAGACGCGCCGGTAAAAGGCAAGGCGGTAATGCCGCCCGACACATCAGACTTGCGGTCGATGGTGGACGAGGTTTTTTGGCTGGCAGTCACAGCCTCAACGATTTGTACCGTGACGTTGTCGCCCACCATGCGTGCGCGGCGGTCTTCAAAAGCGGGGCGGTAGCTGGCTTGTTGGAACAAGCTGCCGTTGGCCGCTGGTGCTGGGCGAGGTACCGACGCAATGGGCGGTGCGGTAGTAGGCAGTATGTCTACCGGTGGTGTGGGAGACAGGCTGGCGCAGCCAGTGGTCAAAACGGCAGCGGCTGTGGCCAGCGCCACCAAGGCTGCGCGTGCAAAAGCATGGGGGCGGCGTGGCATATGCATGACAAGTCTCCTGCGAGTACTGCTTTACAGCTGGCTCAGCTTGGCCAACATTTGGTCAGACGTTTGAATGGCTTTTGAATTCATCTCGTAGGCGCGCTGGGTCTGGATCATGGTCACCAGCTCTTGCACCACGTTCACGTTGGATGTCTCCAAAAACCCTTGCACGACCGTGCCCAAACCATTGGTGCCCGGTGTGCCTTGCTGGGGCTGGCCCGATGCGGCAGTTTCTACAAAAAGGTTCTGCCCTCTGGGCTCTAGCCCTGCGGGGTTGATGAAGCTGGACATGGCCAAATTACCCAGCGGCTGCGGTGCAGTGTTACCGGGCACGATGGCCGAGACCGCGCCTTCAGCACTGATGGTGATGCTGGTAGCGTTAGCAGGCACCGTGATGCCGTTGGCAATGGGTAAGCCACTGGAGTTAACCAACCGCCCTTGCGCATCAATTTGAAACGAACCGTCCCGCGTATAGCCAATCGTGCCGTCGGGCTGGGTCACTTCAAAAAAGCCGTTGCCTTTGATGGCCACATCCAGGTTGTTGTTGGACTGCTGCAGGCTGCCCTGCACAAAGTTGCGTGTGGTGGCCACGGTACGCACGCCCAAACCCAGGTGCAAGCCCGTGGGCAGTTGCGATTGCTCGGTGGTTTGTGCGCCTACTTGGCGCAGGTTTTGGTAGATCAGGTCTTCAAACACCGCGTTGGCGCGTTTGTAGCCCGTGGTGGAGACGTTGGCCAGGTTGTGCGAGATCACGTCCAGCTGGGTTTGCTGGGCTTCCATCCCGGTTTTGGAGATCCATAGAGAGTTGATCATGGCGCTTCCTTCGGTGCTGAAATGGTCTGGGGCTGGCCTGCTTTAGCCGTTGAGGCTGAGCAACTGGCTGGCCGATTTGTCGTTGGTTTCTGCGGTTTGCAGCATGCGCATTTGCTGCTCAAACTGGCGGGCGGCGGCAATCATGCCCACCATGCTTTCCACTGCATTCACGTTAGAGCCCTCAATGGCGCCTGAGAGCAGGCGGGCGTTGGCATCGTTGGGCAGTGGGTCGCCTGTAGCAGTGCGAAACAGGCCATCGTCCCCGCGTTTGAGCGCGTCTTCTGGCGTGGGTGTTGCCAGCTTCAGGCGGCCCACAATGGCGGCGGGTTGGCCTGCAGTTTTGGCGCTGACCGTGCCGTCAGACCCTAAAGTGACTTCAGCGCCGGGTGGCACATCAATAGGGGCACCTCCGTCAGACAACACGGGCAAGCCCGTTTGCGTCAGCAGGGCCCCGGTGGGCGACACCTCAAAGCCGCCGTTGCGGGTGTAGGCCTCCAGCCCATCAAGCCCCTGCACGGCAAACCAGCTTTTGCCCATGGCCATGGCGTCCAGGTTGCGGCCTGTGCGCTGAACGGGGCCGGGTGTATCGACGTGACCACTGGTGGCCTCTAAGCCAAAAACCCGCGTAGTGGAGCCGTCGCCCTGGATGGGCACCGACCGGAAGGTGGACATTTCGGCCCGAAACCCGTTGGTAGACGCATTGGCCAGGTTGTTGGACAGCACTGCCTGCCGATGCGCGGCGGCGTTGGCCCCTGTCATTGCGGTGTAGATCATGCGGTCCATGGTGCGTCTCCTGGTTCAGTACCTTGTTAGGTACTGTTTCATCTCAAGTTCACCAGGGTTGACATCACCTGGTCTTGCGTCTTGATGGTTTGTGCGTTGGCCTGGTACGCCCGCTGTGCCGTCAGCATGTTCACAAGCTCTGCCGTCAGATCTACGTTGGAGTCTTCCAAAGCGCCCGAGCGCAGGCTGCCAAAGTTGCCATCGGTTGCTGTGCCTTGCACAGGTTGGCCTGATTCAAAAGTCTCGACCCAGTTGTTAGCGCCCACAGAGGCCAAGCCCTGGGTATTGCGAAAACTCGACAGTGCCAGTTGGCCTTCAGAGCGGGTGACGCCATTGGAGTAGCGCGTCATGATCATCCCGTTGTTTTCAATGTTGATGCCTGTCAGCTGGCCAGCGGTGTAGCCGTCTTGGTTCAGGTCAGACACTGCAAACTTGGTACCAAACTGCGTGACTTTGTTCAGGTTAATGTCCACATCAAAGTCAGGCAAACCGTTGGGGTTGGGAGGGCTGGGGTTGACAGTAATTGTCAACAGCGACTCTGTACTGGGAGCTACAGGCGCAGGCGTCAAGATCACGCCGTTGTCGTCAAATGTGATCTGTCCAATGGATGTTGCCACCACGGGTGGTACGGCATCTGGGTCATCCAGCTGGTCGTACACATCCCAGGTATTGGCACCGTTTTTCTCAAAATACAAGCTCACGGGCTTGGCTACGCCTTGGCTGTCATACACGTTGATGGATGTGCCATAGGTCGTGCGTGGTGTGGCAGGAATGGGTGGCGTTGCTGCCGGGTCACCAGCCGCATCGGGGGCGCGGGCATCCAGGTTAAACGCAGCATTGATCTTGGTCGTTTGCTTGGCAGGAATAGGCTCAGACGTTGGGAAAATCAGAGGGCTAGGTTCTGTACCTGTGCGCAGACCTGTTACGGGGTCAACGGGGTAGCCCATGACCTTGGCCCCGTCGTTGGTAACCATATTTCCGTCTTTGTCTAACTTAAAGTTGCCTGCACGGGTATAGGCAGACGTGCCATCGGGCAATTGCAGCGTAAAAAAGCCGTTGCCATTGAGTGCTACATCCAGGCTGTTGCCCGTAATGGTCAGGTTGCCCTGGGTGAATTGCTGGGCGATATTAGAAAGCTCTACGCCAATGCCCGCGTTGTTACTGCCCGCTGAACCAATGGCGGAGGCCACCAGCTCGGCAAACTCGGCCCGCGAGGACTTGAAGCCTGTGGTGTTGGAGTTGGCAATGTTGTGGCCAATGACGTCGAGGTTTTTGCTGGCGGCGTTCAAACCAGACAAGCCTTGTTGAAAACTCATGGTGCTCTCCTTCAGTAGATTCGCGAGGTATTACAAAATGGCCCGGACTTGGCTGTAGTTCACGGTGCCACCGCGTTCCAGATCCAGGGTGAGCAGGCCATTACTGGCGCCTGCTGACACCACCTTGGACTGCATCAAGGCCGTAGACGCCACAGGGGTGCTGCCATTGGTGGCAGTGACCTTAAAGCGCAGTGCAGAGGCGTCGCCCTGGTACTTGCTGGCGTCCCATTCAAAGCTGTGCCGCCCGGCGTCTTTGGCACCCAAATCCATCGTGCCCAGCAATTGGCCACCGGGGGTGGTTACCTCTACCGTCACGTTGCCTGCGCTGCCGGCCAGTTCAAACATACCTCGGCCAACGCCTTGTTGCACGCTGATCTGGTTGCCTTCTGTCACGACAGAGCGGCCAATCATGGAGGCGCCTTGCAGCACCTGTAGCGCACTGAACTGCTGTGCCATGCCTTGCATGGTTTGGTTGAGCTGCTGAATGCCAGTGACCGTATTGATCTGCGCCATTTGCGAGGTCATCTGGGCGTTGTCCAGCGGATTCATCGGGTCTTGGTTGTTCAGCTGCGCAACCAGCAGCTTCAAAAAGCGGTCTTGCGCAGCATTGGGGTCGGACGCTGCGTTGGATTTGGTAGCTGTTGCATCCACCGTGCTGGTGGTGTTGGCAACGTTAGTGGCACTGAAGATCATGGTCGCTCTCCTGTAGCAGGCCTTACTGGCCCATTTGCAGGGTCTTGAGCAACAGCGACTTGGCTGTGTTCATGACCTCTACGTTGTTTTGGTAAGAGCGCGATGCAGAGATCATGTTGACCATCTCTTCCACAGCGTTCACGTTGGAGTGGGTGACATAGCCTTGCTCGTCAGCCATGGGGTGATTGGGGTTGTGCACCTTTTTGCCGGGTGTGTCGTTCTCGGTAACGGCGCTGACACGCACACCGGCAGCGTTGTCTGAGCCCATAGGCGTGGTGGTAAAAACGGTTTGCCGCGCTTTGTAGGCTTTGCCATCAGGGCCCGCCACGGCATCTACGTTGGCCAGGTTGCTGGCCACTACGTTCAGTCGCTGCGACTGCGCACTGATGGCGCTACCCGAAACATTGAAGATAGAAAACATCGACATGCTGTGTCTCCTTGGCTTACTGGCCTTGTATGGCGCTGAGCATGGTTTTGGCCGCGCCATTTAAAAAGCGCAAAGTGGCCTCGTAGCGCACCGCGTTGTCCACAAAATTGGCACGTTCACGGTCAAGGTCTACGCTGTTGTTATCCAGCGCAGGTTGGGTTTGCACGGCATAGCCCAGCTTGACGGTGCTGCCAGAAGTCATGGCGTCGCTGGTCAGTGGGATGTGGCCTGTCTTGGTGATTCCGCCGCTGACCGTGCTGGGAGTGTTCAGCTTCAAACTGCCTGTGGTTTCGCCTGTGGCGTTTTGCAGTGCTTCCGAAAATTTGAAATCCCGGGCCACATACCCAGGCGTGTCGGCATTGGCAATGTTGCTTGCCAGAACGCGCTGACGTTCGGCGCGCAACACCAAGGCTTGGCCTTGGAAGTCGATCCGGTTGGTCATCTTGTCTAGCATGTTCTGCCTCACACGGTGGTTGTGGGTGCCTTGCCCTACGGTGTTGGTCGGGGCATGGGACGTGATGGCAATTGTGGAAGCCGTGCGTTTTTTCTAAAGGCGAAAGAACACAGCCAATCGTGCGCAATTTCGGGTTTTGCGCTGATCGCATCGCCCTACAGTGACAGGTGTGGCAAAGCCTTTGCATCTGCAATATGGCTCTGGTCACACTGTCAGGAGACCACCATGCACTCACCATCTTTGGATCACACCGCAAGTACTCACGTTCTTGGGAGCCGGGATGCGGGCCGTCGTTGGCTGGTAGCGCACCGGCAAGCGTGGCAATGCCTGCAAGCACTGGCCTTAGGTTTAGCGTTGGCCATGGTTGCCGCTGGCGCTTGGGCCCAAACTGCGCCCAGTGCCGTCAATGCACCTGAAGATGTAGGGCCGCTGACACAGCGCTGGCTAGACGATTTATTGGCCCGCCAGGAGGGCGGTGCCATGCCACTGCGCATGGAGGTCAGCGTTGGCACGCTGGACTCTCGGCTGCGCTTGGCTCCATGCGCCCGAGTGGAGCCTTATTTGCCCACAGGTGCGCGGCTGTGGGGGCGTACCCGCTTAGGCTTGCGCTGCGTAGAGGGTGCAAGCCCCTGGAATGTGTTTTTGCCCATTACCGTCAAGGCCTTTGGCCCTGCTTGGGTCTTGACGCGTCCCGTGCCGCCCGGTACGGTGCTTGCCGAGTCTGACGCGGTAGAGACCGAGGTGGACTGGGCGGCCGATAGTTCGCCCGTAGTGGCTTTGCCACAAGGCTGGGTGGGTACAGTGGCAGCGCGGTATTTGCCCAGCGGACAGGTGTTGCGCCAATCTATGGTGCGGGCGCCAGAGCTTTTTAAGACAGGTGCCCAGGTCAAAGTGATTGCACAAGGGCCCGGATACGCCGTTAGCTCTGCTGGGCAGGCCCTCAGTGGAGGGGCAGTAGGTCAAACTGTGCGCATAAGAATGCCTAATGGTCGGGTTGTGTCAGGGATTGTTGGTGAAAACGGGACAATAGAAATATCCCTCTGACGTTTTAAGCCAGAAACCGCTAAAGTTTCTGCAAAGCAGGTCGAAGACATTGCTACCGTGCCCCACGTTTCAAGGGGTGGTGGAGAGAGCGATGAAAATTGGTCAACAACCGGATCTTCCGGCAGCCGTAGGGCCGGCGGGAGGCAGTAAGCTTCCCAAAGCCCCAGTTTCTGCCGCTGAAAGCGCAGCCAAAGACGCAGCAGCGGCGCCTGCCGCTGGCGTGCCTGTTTCAGTGTCAACAGCCGCTCGGGCTCTGGATTCCTCCAGCCGCACCACCAGCGACTTTGATGCTGGCAGGGTCAAGGCTGTCAAAGCTGCGATTGAGCAGGGCACATTCAAGGTCGATGCAGAGGCCATAGCAGATAAGCTGCTGGCTAACGCGCAAGAGATTTTTTCTCGTTACCGCGGCTGAAGCAACGGCTCGGTACTAACGGCACACACTCTCCACCATGTCGCTAGATCAAGCCCTTACCACCGTAGAACACCACCTCGAAAAAGTCTCTGAGGCATTGCTATGTGCAGACTCCGATGCACTGCAAGCCAGCAGCCAACAGCTGCGCGATGCATCGGTAGCGTTCGCCCAAATGCTAGATGCCCTGCCAGTGGGCACACCACTGTCTGCCGCCATGCACCAGCGCATGAATGCGGTTTCTGTCACTCTTGCGATCCAGCGCGACAGCATTGCTAAGGTCAATGCTGTTACAGATCGCCAAGTCTCAACCTTGGTGCCATCTTCCAATGCATCGCCCACTTACGGCAGCAGCATGGGTGGCCGCGCCCAGGGGCAGGGTGCGGCGGCGCGCATCTACCGTACCGCAGGTTAAAAATGAATAGGTGTTGTGCCCGCTAAGTTGTGCCTGACTTCATTGGGCTGGGTGTGACTGGACTGTGCGCCAGCCCGACATTGCTCAATGGCTGCGCATTTTTGCCCTGAGACGCGCAATAGACTGACTGTGCAGTTGGCACACTCGCGATTCGGTAATGCCCAGCACTGCGGCAATTTCCTTAAGGTTCATGTCGTGCTCGTAGTACATGCCCATGATGTACTGCTCACGTTCAGGCAGGCCTTTGATGGCGCTGACCAATGATGCTTTAAGGCGCTGATCCCGCAATTGTTCAATAGGGTCGGCATCGTTGTCGGCCACATGGCGGTCTAAGAAGGTGTCGTCTTCTTCGTTACCGCGCGTCATGTCCTCTAGGTATACCAACTGGGTCCCCCGGACTTTGCCCAGCAGGCTTTGGTAGTCGGCCAGGCTTAGGCCCATTTCTTGTGCAATTTCAGATTCCATGGGGCTTCGTCCCAGGCGTTGTTCCACCCGGTGTACTGCGTGTTCAATATCTTTTTGGCTTTTGCGTGAGCTGCGCGACATCCAGTCGCCTTCGCGCAGTTCATCCAGCATGGCACCACGAATGCGTTGGGTGGCAAAGGTTTCAAACTGCACGCCTTGCTCTACTTCGTAGCGTGAAAGCGCCTCGGCCAAGCCCATCATGCCCACCTGGATCAGATCGTCCAGTTCCACATTGGGTGGAAGCTTGGCGATCATGTGGTGTGCAATCCGACGCACCAGCGGGACATGCTGGCGAATCAGCGCATCACGATCGAGCTGGCCTTTGGCGGTGTACATGGGTTCAGTGGCTCCGTACAAGGTACGCGTTTGACAGGCGTTGCGCGGTGCTCAGCCCCAGGCTGGAGGGCACTTCACTGATAGTGCCCGCGTTTTCCAACAGATGCAAGGCCAGCCGCTGCAGGTCTTGAGGGTTGTTCGTTTGCACCATAGTGCCTCTGGCGCCGTTACCCAAATGCCGGCTTGCGCATTCGTGTAGTGCCTGCAGGGCGTCTTCGGCCTTTTGGCGTTTGATCTTGGTACTGCCATGCACCATGGTGGCGACCGTGCAGGTCAGACCCGCGCTCAGTGCAATGTGCTTGAGGCTTTTGTATGCGCTCAAAACGCCTTCAGGGCTGGGACGCAGCATGACTAAGGGCACGGTGTCGGTTTGCATCAGCAAGCCCCCCAGGGTTTCTGCGGGGGCATACACCACCACCACGGCATAAGCCCGAAAGTGCGCGTACAGCGCCTGTAAGGCAGATGTTTGGGTATCTTGGTTTTCTCGGGCCAGGTAGCCTAGGCCTATGCCTGCTGGTAATACAGCCAATGCAGACCCTGCGCCGCTTGCAGTGGGCTCGTCTGGTGCCCAAGTGTGCTGCGTCAGTAAATGCATCAGGCCAGGGCTGTCGTCACATTCGCGCGCGGTGCCGTCCAGCACCACCACGGGGTAGCCCATGCGCTGCAAATGTGCACAAATTTGCCACAAGGTTTCAAGGCCGTCAGAGGCATGTTCGTGGCTGGCCACAGCAATCACCCGTAGCTTGGTTTGCGGTGTGGTGCTGTGCAGGCTCGCAGCCTGATGAAAGAGTGTGTCAAGCATCGATCAGCCCCCTTTCGTGCATGGAGTCGGCCGCGTTTGAAAAGAAAAAGTTCAAGTCGCTGGCCTTGGGGTCAAAAGCCGACTTGGCCGGTGCCCGCATAGAGGCACTGGTCAGCTTCAATGCGTCGGCGGCTTCCCAGTCTTCGGGTACGCGCTGGCCGTTGGTCACGCCGCGCAGCACCAGTTGGTGGCGAATCAAGGCATCCAGCGCAGGGGCCAGCTTGGGGGCTTCGTCCACCTTCGACAAGATCGCTTGCTGCGAACCCGTGGTTTTAAAACCGTTGATGACATCGTCCAGCGTGTCGCCATGGCACCCAGCATTGAGCACCAGCAGGCGGTTGATCTGGGGCAAATCCAATACATCCAGCATGTCGCGGCGGCGCGGGTCGCGGGGGGCAACGCCTGTGGTGTCGATCAGCACCATTTTTTTGCTGCTCAGCAGGCCCAGCAGGTCTTGCAGTGCAGCGCGGTCATGTGCCAAATGCGCCACGATCCCCAACATGCGGCCATAGGTTCTGAGCTGCTCATGCGCGCCTACGCGGTAGGTGTCTAGCGTGATGAGACCCACACTGCCGGGGCCATGGATGCGGGCACACATGGCTGCCAGCTTGGCGGTGGTGGTGGTTTTGCCTACACCGGTTGAGCCCACCATGGCATACACACCACCTTCTTCGTACAAAGCAGGGCGTCCGGCGTCGGTGCGCAGGTTGCGCTCCAGCACTTCCATCAGCCAGCGTAACGATTCAGGTGCTGTCAGTTCTTCAGGAATGCGCTCCAAAATGGCGCGAGACAGTGTGGGTGAGTAGCCCGCACGGATCATCTTGAGCATCAGATTGGACTGAATGGGGTTTTGCTTGGCCTGCCCCAGCCATGCCAGGGTGTTGAAGCGGTCTTCAATCAGCTCTTTCATGGCGTGCAGCTCGTGCATCAGGCCTGGGTTGACGCTCGCTGAGCTGGTGGCTACAGGCTCTGCGCGGCGGCGTGGTGGCTCGGGGGGCAGTTCAACAGGCAGGCTGCGCAAGGGGTTATGGCGCTGCACGGTGGGCGCGGCATGGCGCTCGCGGTCTATTTCACGGTCTCTCTCGCGGGCGGGAGACAGGTCACGGGTGCGTTCGGGCTGAATGTTTTGTTCTGCATTGCCGTTCAAGGCTTCGTGGCGGCGGCGCAGCATGCGCTCGCGCACAAAGTCTTGGAAGGACAAGGTGCTCATGGCAAGCTGTTCGGTATCTGCTTCTACCGGGCTGCGTTCGGCAGCTTTGCTACTGGCCTTGCTGCTGCTTTTGGCGGCGGGCGCAGTGTAGGCCGCAGGCTGTGTGAGGCTTTCAAGGGAGCCGCCTTGGTCCAGGCTAGACAGCGAGTCCTCTGCGGTGGCCACAACCTCGACGCCGTTGGCAGTGGGGCGGTTGGACAAAATCAGTGTGCCGTCGCCAAAGGCCATGCGCGCTTTGGCCAGTGCCTCGCGGGAGGTGGCTGCGTGGAAGCGTTTGATGTTCATGATGATGCACCTTTAAGGATGGGGCCGATGCGGATCGTGTGCGTCTCTGGGATCTCGCTGTGTGCAAGAACCTGTAGGCGCGGTGCGACCCGGCGTACCAGGCGGGCAATCGCAGAGCGAATAGGGTCGGGTACCAGCAGGCATGCGGGTAAGCCCATTTCTTCTTGTTTGAGGGCCACTTCAGCGGCTTTTTGCGTCAGGATGTCGGCCACGCCGGGGTCTAGTGCCGGGCCTGCGGCATTGCCCAAGGCTTGCACTAAAAGGCGCTCAAGGCCGGGTTCAATGGCAATCACATTGAGCTCGCGTGTGGGGCCATAAATTTGCTGAACGATGGCGGGAGACAAGGCAATGCGCACACGGCGGGCCAGCTCGGCCGGGTCAGAAATAGCGCCTGCGTGTTCTGCCAGGGTTTCAATGATGGTGCGAATGTCCCGGATGTGCACAGACTCTTCCAGCAGCAGCTGGAGGACTCTTTGGAAGCTTGCAATCGAGACCATTTTGGGAACCACCTCTTCGATCAATTTGGGTGCCAGTTTGGCCACATGCTCCACTAGCTGCTGGGTTTCGGTACGGCTAAGAAGCTTGGAGGCCTGGACTTGCATCAAGTGTGACAAATGCGTGGCCATCACGGTTTCTGAATCAACCACGGTAAAACCTGCCATTTGTGCCGCTTCGCGTTGGCGATCATCAATCCAGTGGGCGGGCAGACCAAAAGCGGGGTCGGTGGTGGGTGTGCCGATCAAGGGGGTGGTGATGCCGCCGGGGTTGATGGCCAAGAACATGCCGGGGAAGGCCTCGCCTTCGCCCACCACTACGCCGCGCAGGGTAATGCGGTAACCACTGGGCTTGAGCTCCAGGTTATCGCGCACATGCACTGCGGGTGGCAAAAAGCCGACTTCCTGCGCAAATTTGCGCCGCACGCCTTTGATGCGAGTGAGCAAGTCGCCCTGGCGGCTCTTGTCCACCAAAGAGATCAAGCGGTAGCCCAGTTCAAGCCCCAATAAATCAACAGGTTGCAGGTCATCCCAAGTGGCTTCGCCATCGCCCTGAGGGGCTGCCGGCGCTTCTTCCGCTGGGGGGGCTTTGGCACGTTGCTGCATAACCCAAGCGGCGTAGGCCAATACAGCGCCAATGGTCAAAAATACGATGTGGGGCATGCCAGGAATCAGGCCCAGCAGCAGCAATATGCCAGCCGTCACGCCCAAAACTTTGGGAGAGGTAAACAGCTGTTGAACAATTTGGCGGCCCATGTCCTGCTCTTTGCCTACGCGCGAGATCACCATGGCCGCTGCCACTGAGATCAACAAGCCCGGAATTTGCGCCACCAGCGCATCGCCAATGGCCAACAAGATGTAGCTGTCAGCTGCTTGGCTGGCAGACAGGCCGTGTTGCAGCATGCCAATGGCAAAGCCGCCCACGATGTTGATGACCAAAATCAAAATACCTGCAACGGCATCGCCTCGTACGAACTTGGAGGCACCGTCCATAGAGCCAAAGAAGTTGGCTTCCTCAGCCACTTCTGCGCGGCGGCGCTTCGCTTCTTTTTCGTCAATCAGGCCTGCGTTCAAGTCTGCATCGACGGCCATTTGTTTACCTGGCATGGCGTCCAGGGTGAAGCGTGCGGACACTTCGGCAATACGCTCGGCACCTTTGGTAATCACCACAAAGTTGATGACCACCAAGATGGCAAAAACGATCAAGCCCACTGCAAAGTTGCCGCCAATCAAGAAGTGCCCAAAGGCCTCGATCACAGCGCCCGCAGCACCTGGCCCTGTATGCCCTTCTAGCAGTACCACCCGGGTAGAGGCAACGTTGAGCGACAAGCGCATCAGTGTGGTGAGCAACAAGACCGATGGAAATGCTGCAAAGTCCAGGGGCTTGAGCATGTAGGCCGCCACCATCATCACCATCAGGGCCACAGCGATGTTGAGGGTAAAGAAGGTGTCGAGCAGCCACGGCGGGATGGGCAGCACCATCAACGCCAAGATGGCCACCACCAGCAGCGGTGCCGATATGCCTTGCATCATGGCGGCATTGCTGCCTGCCCATTGCCGAACAGATTGGACGGACGTGTTCATACGGTTTCACCTCGCATGCCAGCCCGGTTGTGCGGGTCCAGCTCAGGGGGAACGAAGGGATCGGGCATGGCCTCGGGCATCTTGCCTTCGCCACGCATGGCCGCTTTAAGGCGGTACACATATGCCAGCACCTGAGCCACGGCGGTGTACAGCGTGGTGGGGATCGGTTGCTCTAGCTCTGCGTGGGCATACAGCGCCCGCGCCAACATGGGCGATTGCAGCACGGGTATGCCGTGCAGGGTGGCCACCTCGCGGATGCGCATGGCAATCAGGTCGGTGCCGCGTGCAATGACCTGTGGGGCGTTCATGGTGGCGTCGTCGTACTTGAGGGCCACGGCGTAGTGGGTGGGGTTCATCACCACCAAGTCGGCTTTGGGTACTGCGCCAATGCTGGCGCGGTCGGCCACCTCGCGCTGGCGTTGGCGAATGCGGCTTTTGGTTTGGGGGCTGCCTTCAGATTCTTTGTGCTCTTGCTTGACTTCTTCGTGCGACATCTTGAGCCGGTCTTTGAAGAAATACGCTTGCAGTGGCACATCAATGAGTGCGGCCATAAACACCACCAGCAGCAGCAAAGACATGCCTGATGTCAGCCACTCGGCCACTTGCCGTAGGGCCATAGGGGAGGGCTGCAGCACCAGGGTGGCCACGCTTTCAATGCTGTTACCCACAAATCTCCAGGCCACCGCAGTGAGGATGCCGGTCATCAGCACCATCTTGGCCACGTTGGCCATTTGTTGTTTAGAAAACAAGTTGACCAAGCCCGAGATGGGGTTGAGGCGGTTGAATTGCGGTGTGATGGGTTTGCTACTGAAAATCCAGCCACCGGCACCAATGGCGCTGATCAAAGCGGCGCCACCGGTTAAGACGGCAAACAAGGCGCTGGCCACCAAGCCCACTACCACCATGCTTTGTAGGCGTTCGAGCATGGCACCCGGGGTCATCACCGTGCTGGCGTTAAAGGCCAACTGTTGGGCCATAGCCTTTTGCATCTGGTCCATGAGGGGGGCTGCAAATACCAGCAGGGTGGCAGCACCAGCACCCAAAATAGCCAAATGCGATAAGTCCCGCGAGCGGGCTCCTTGCCCGTCGGTGCGCGCCTTCTGGAGCTTGCGCTCAGAGGCCGGGAGGCTTTTTTCTTGGCTGGATTCCATGGTGGCATGACCTTTGGTGTCATGCCATTGTCGTGAGGGGAGCGGGAATCTAAAGGCCGATAAGCGGGGGGTGCCCCCCGCTTATCCCGGTTGGGTTGGGCCAGTTGCGCTGCGTTTGTAACCAACAGGTGGGTGTTGGCTGCCGCAGCTAGCTTTGCCCCGGGCGCAGCAAAGCAACAGCTTGCTGCTGCTTCTACCCTTCAAAGATGTTGAAGGAGCTGTTAGAAGCCCAGGCTGGCCAAGAGGTCATCCACATCAGACTGGTTGGTAACCACATCAGGGTTGCCTTCAGGGTTGACCACGGGCCCTTGCAGGTGTTCGCGAGGTGCTTCGACTGGCGCAGGGGGTTGTACGTTGGTGGGCGCTGTTTGGATCAACAGCTGCACCAGCTGCTCTTCAATGTTGGACGCCAGATTGACCACGCGTGCAATCACTTGGCCAGTGAGGTCATGAAAGTCCTGGGCCATCATGATTTCTGTCAGATGGGTGTCTGCCTCTTTGGTGACACGCTCCACATCGTTCAGGAAGTTCATGATCTCGCCCTTGGCGACAGCGGCCACAGGGTCTTTGACCAAGGACTCGACTACGCGACGGGTTTCAGACGCAATGAAGTCGTGCTGCGCCTTGGCTTGCTCAACGCGGCTAAGCACTTTCTCGGCTGCCTCGCCAGTCAGGCGTGCAATGTAAGACAGGCGGCTTTGGGCATCGGGCAGCTCTCCCATGGAGCCACGCAATTTTTCTGCGTAACCCAGTTCATTGAGTGAGTCGTGCAACTGGCGTGTTAGGAAGCCGATTTTTTGATGCACTTCCCCAGATTCGCCGTGGCTTTTGTCGGTGGTATCCATGGCTTTACCCCGCCATCTTCTTCAAGATCAGGGTCACCTTTTCTTCCAGGGTAGCCTTGGTAAAAGGCTTGACGATGTACCCAGCTGCTCCACCTTGGGCCGCGGCCACGATGTCTTCTTTACGGGCCTCGGCGGTCACCATCAGTACTGGCAGGTGCTTGAGTTTTTCGTCTTTTTTGATCTCAGCCAGCAACTGAAAGCCATTCATGTTGGGCATGTTGATATCCGAGACGACAAAATCAAACTTGCCGTTGCGCAGCTTGTTAAGGGCGGCCATGCCGTCCTCGGCTTCGTCCGCGTCACTGAACCCGCTCTCTTTGAGCAGGTTGCGCACGATACGCCGCATGGTGGAGAAGTCGTCAACAATCAAAAAGCGAAGGGCTGTGGTCACTTGGGACCCTTTCGGTCATGTGTGGCTGATACGGAAAGTACAAACATCAAGGGTACAGACAATTTCTTACCTTTGGCTGCCATCTGAAGAATTTTCCTGTTTTTCGGGGACGAGTTCTTCAACTTTGATGTTCTTACTGCCTTTGCCAAGGAGGCGCTCCTCGGCTTCCTTGGTCAGAATGGTAATCGTGATGCGCCGGTTGGCGGGAGCCCTGGGGTTGTCAGGTTCCAACAGATCGCTGTCGGCCAGACCCACCACCCGTGCCAGTTTTGCGTCTGGCATACCCGCAGACACCAGTTCGCGGCGGGATGCATTGGCACGGTCTCCGGACAACTCCCAATTGCTGTAGCCCCTTTGGCTGTTGCTGTAGGGTGCGGCGTCGGTGTGACCGGCCAAGCTGATGCGGTTGGTCACCCCGCCCAGGGCGGCTCCAATCTCGCGCAAGATGTCGCGCATGTAAGGTTTAACGATGGCACTACCTATGTCAAACATGGGACGGTTTTGTTCGTCAATGATTTGAATTTGCAGGCCATCAGGGGTGACATCAATCCGGATTTGCGAGCGGAACTCGTTGAGCCTGGGGTTTTGGATGATGATGCCCTCTATTTTTTCTTGCAGAGCGGCGATGGTGGCTGCGTCTTGTCTGGCCTGTTCTTCAGCGCGTTTTTTTTCGAGGCTGCTACGGATGTTTTTTTCCGTCTCAGCATCAGACCGTCGCACTTGGCCATGAACTTTAGACAGGTCATTGCCGCCCCCAGGGATGATGCTGGAGCTGTTGCCTGCACCATCGCCCCCCGCCAAAGCCACCTTCATGGGCGAACTGAAGTATTCGGCAATGCCTTGCAGCTCACCTTTGGCTGTAGAGCCCAGCAGCCACATCAACAAAAAGAAAGCCATCATGGCCGTTACAAAGTCGGCGTAAGCGATCTTCCAGGCGCCACCATGCACGGCATGGCCGCCCTTTTTGACGCGCTTGATGATGATGGGCTGGAGCTTTTTATCTGCCATAGTGGTTCAGGCAAGGGCTTGTGCCCTACTTCTTGCCTTTAACGTGGCTTTCCAGCTCTGAAAAGCTGGGCCGGTCTGTAGAAAACAGCACTTTGCGGCCAAATTCAATGGCCGTAGCCGGGTTGTAACCCTGCATGCTGGCCAGCAGAGTGGACTTGATGCACTGCAGTTCTTTGGCCGCGTCTTCGGTTTTTTGTTCGACCAAACCGCCCAAGGGCTCGACCACGCCATAGGCCAGCAAAATCCCCAAAAACGTACCCACCAGCGCAGAGCCGATCATGCCCCCCAGCACCGAGGGCGGCTGGCCTACCGAGCCCATGGTGTTGACCACGCCCAGCACCGCAGCAATGATGCCGAAGGCGGGCAGGGCGCCCGCCAGCCGTTGCAGTGCGGCCACAGGGGCGTGCGCTTCTTGGTGGTGGGTTTCGATCTCGCTGTCCATCAGGGCTTCGATCTCGTGCGAATTGAGGTTGCCCGACACCATCATGCGCAGGTAGTCGGTGGTGAATTCGATCACATGGTGGTCAGAACCTACCGTGGGGTATTTGCTAAAAATAGCCGACTCGTGCGGTGCCTCTACGTCTTTTTCGATGGCCATCAGCCCTTCTTTGCGGGCTTTTTGCAAGATGTCGTAGAGCATGGCCATCAGCTCCATGTAGCGGGCCTTGGTGTACTTGGATCCCTTGAGCGCTACCGGTATGGCCGCCATGGTGGCTTTGAGGACTTTGGGTTGGTTGTTGACCACAAACGCACCCAACGCGCCGCCCATGATGGTGATGATCTCAAAGGGCAAGGCCTTAAGAATGACCGTGACGTTGCCCCCGTGCACCACGTACACCCCAAAGATGCAGCCGAAGCAAACGATGTAACCGATGATGACGAACATGCTGTTGATCTGGTTGGCGGTTCAAGGCCCGGGCGTGTTGGCTGCTATGCGCCCGGCCCGCACCGGAAAGCGCAGGTTACTGCAAAACGCCCAAATTACCAGCGGTGGAATACGCTTAACAACACATTCGCACAGGGGTTTGTTTGGGCCTGTACCCACACTGTAGGGGCAGCCAGAGCGTTGTAATCCGGGTATTTGGGGTGTTTTTGGGGTGCGGCTAAGGCTTTTGCTCTGGTGCGTGTGCACTATGCTGGGCGCATGAAAGCCGTACTGCTCGCCGGGGGCCTTGGTACCCGCATATCCGAAGAGTCGCATTTGCGGCCCAAGCCGATGATTGAAATCGGAGGGCGGCCCATTTTGTGGCACATCATGAAGATGTACGCCAGCCATGGCGTCAATGACTTCATCATTTGCCTGGGCTACCGGGGCTATGTGATCAAAGAGTACTTTGCCAACTACTTCTTGCACATGTCCGATGTCACCTTTGACATGGCCAACAACCACATGGAGGTGCACCACCGCCACGCCGAGCCCTGGCGCGTAACGCTGGTTGACACGGGCGAGCACACCATGACCGGTGGTCGCTTGCGCCGGGTGCAAGAGTATTTGCCTGCGGGCGAGCCGTTTTGTTTTACCTACGGCGATGGCGTGGCCGACATTGACCTGACGGCAGAGTTTGCCTTTCATCGCGCACATGGCAAGCTGGCCACTGTGGCCGCCGTACAACCCCCAGGCCGCTATGGCGCCCTGGTGCGCGATGGCGATGCTGTGCGCGGCTTTGAAGAAAAGCCCCGGGGTGATGGTGGCTGGATCAACGGCGGCTTTTTTGTGTTGCAGCCCGAGGTGATTGACCTGATTGCCGAGGACGGCACCCCATGGGAGCAAGAGCCCATGGCCCGCTTGTCTGCCAGCGGCCAGCTGCAAGCCTTTGAGCACACAGGCTTTTGGCAACCCATGGACACGCTGCGCGAGAAAAACCTGCTTGAAGAGCTGTGGCAAACCGGCCAAGCGCCCTGGAAGTGTTGGTAAGCCCCATGCGCCCCGACACCTCTTTTTGGCGCGGTAAACGCGTGCTACTCACAGGCCACACTGGCTTTAAAGGCGCTTGGCTGGCCCTGTGGTTGCAGCGCATGGGCGCGCAGGTTACAGGCCTTGCCCTGCCACCTTGCACCACGCCCAGCCTGTACGACTTGGCGCAAGTGGGGCAGGGCATGCACAGCCATGTGTGCGATGTGCGCGACGCTGCCGCTGTGGCTGCCGTAGTGCAAGCCGCCCAGCCCGAGGTGGTGTTGCACCTTGCCGCCCAAGCCCTGGTGCGCCCCAGCTACGCAGCACCGCTAGACACCTTTGCCACCAATACCATGGGCACCGCCCATGTGCTGGATGCCCTGCGCAATCTGCCCAGCGTGCGCGTGGCCGTGGTGGTGACCACCGACAAGGTGTACCGCAACCGCGAATGGGCCTACCCCTACCGCGAAGACGACGCTTTGGGTGGCCACGACCCCTATAGCGCCAGCAAAGCCGCTGCCGAGCTGGTAGCCGCCAGCTACCGCGATGCATTTTTGGCCGCACAAGGGGTGGCCGTGGCCACGGCCCGTGCTGGCAACGTGATTGGCGGCGGCGATTGGTCGCAAGACCGCCTGGTGCCCGATGCGGTGCGCGCCTGGGCCGCAGGCGATGTGCTGTGCATTCGCAACCCGCACGCCACCCGCCCTTGGCAGCATGTGCTGGAGCCCCTGGCCGCCTACCTGCACTTGGCCCAGGCCCTGTGGCACCAGCCGGATTTAGCAGGCCCCTACAACTTTGGCCCACTGCCCCACGAGGCAGCCACTGTTAAAAATATTGTTCAAATAGCACTCTGCCGCAGTATCCAAGGCAAAGTAAGCTATGAAAATAATAGCAATCAACCCCATGAAGCCGGTTGGTTGGCGCTAGAGACGGCCCATGCCCGACACGCCCTGGGTGTGCAGCCCTGCTGGCCGCTGGCCACCACCGTGCGCCGCACCATGGACTGGTACGCCGCCCAACAGCAAGGCGCTGATGCCCGCGACCTGTGCCATGCCGATATCGACCAATACCTGGCAGACAGCCAGGCGCTGCAGGAGGGCGCATGAGTCGCTTTGCCCTCATGCCCACCCCTTTGCCAGGCGTGGTGTGTGTGCAGCGCCAGCCCTTGGCCGATACGCGTGGGTTTTTGGCCCGCATGTTTTGTGCACAAGAACTGGCCGCAGCCGGGTGGCAGTGGCCTGTGGCGCAAATCAACCATACCTGCACGGCCCAGCGGGGCACGGTGCGCGGCCTGCACTATCAGCGCCCGCCAGCGGCAGAAGCAAAGTTAGTCAGTTGCCTGCGCGGTGCGGTGTGGGATGTGGCGGTAGACCTGCGGGCCAACTCGCCCACCTACCTGCGCTGGCATGCGCAAGAGCTGTCTGCCGCCAATGGTTGCGCATTGCTCATACCACCGGGCTGCGCCCATGGCTTTCAGGCCCTGCAAGACGATACCGAAATGCTGTACCTGCACTCAGCCCCCTACACCCCGGCGCTGGAAGCCGGCTTGCACCCCCAAGACAGCACCCTGGCCATTGACTGGCCTTTGCCGGTGCAGGGCTTGTCTGGCCGCGACGCCGCCCTGCCGCATTGGGCCGATGGCTTTGAACCCCTGTTGGTGCCACATGCTGCGCCACTTGCTTTGTAAGGACCCCCGCGCATGAAATGCCGCCACTGCAGCGCCCCCGTCAGTGTGCCCCTGGCCGACCTGGGCACTGCGCCGCCCTCCAATGCCTACTTGCGGCCCGACGCTTTGCAAGCCCCCGAGCGCTGGTACCCCCTGCGCGTGCTGGTGTGCACCCAGTGCTGGCTGGTGCAAACCGAAGACTTCGCGCAGGCACGCGAGCTGTTTGATGACGACTACGCCTATTTCAGCTCTTTCTCTAGCAGTTGGCTGGCCCATGCGCAAAGCTATGTGCACGACATGGTGCAGCGCCTGGGCTTGGGCCCGAACAGCCATGTGGTCGAGGTGGCCGCCAACGACGGGTACTTGCTGCAATACGTGGCCCAGCGCGGCATACCCTGCCTGGGGGTAGAGCCCACCGCCAGCACCGCCGCCGCCGCCCGCGCCAAAGGCATTGAGGTGGTAGAGGCATTTTTTGGCGTGTCCCTGGCGCAAGAACTGCTGGACAGGGGCCATGCTGCCGACTTGACCGTTGCCAACAACGTGCTTGCCCATGTGCCCGACATCAACGACTTTGTGGCGGGCTTTGCCACGTTGCTCAAGCCCACAGGCGTGGCCACGTTTGAGTTTCCGCACCTGCTGCAACTGGTGCAGCACAGCCAGTTCGACACGCTCTACCACGAGCACTTTTCTTACCTGTCGCTCACCGCTGTGCAGCGCATATTTGCTGCTGCGGGGCTCACAGTGTTTGACGTGCAAGAGCTGCCCACCCATGGCGGCAGCCTGCGCGTGTTTGCTTGCCGCAGCGATGGCGTAAGCCCCCAAGGCAGCGCCAGCACTGCCCCGCAGCCCCGTGCCATAGAACCCACCGTACCCGCCATGCTGGCCCGCGAAGCCGCAGCAGGCGTTGCCAGCACCGGGTTTTACCAAGGCTTTCAGCAGCAGTGCCTGCGCATCAAGCGCGAACTGCTGACCTTTTTGCTGGACGCCCAGGCCCGTGGCCTGCGCGTGGCGGCCTATGGCGCTGCGGCCAAGGGCAACACATTGCTCAACTTTGCTGGCGTGCGGCCCGATTTATTGCCCTATGTGGTCGATAAAAACCCGGCCAAGCAAGGCAAATACTTGCCCGGCAGCCGCATCCCCATAGTGGACGAAGCCCATTTGCGCCAGCACCAGCCCGATGTGGTGCTGATCCTGCCCTGGAACCTGCAAGCAGAGGTGATGGCGCAGCTGGGCTACATACGCGCCTGGGGTGGCCGCTTTGCCGTGGCAGTGCCGCATTGGCAGGTGCTTGCATGATCGACATCCACCCCACCGCTCGCGTATCGCCCCTGGCCGACATTGAAGACTCGGTGCGCGGCAGCCGCATTGTGTTGGGCGCGCATTCGGTGATAGACAGCTTTGTCAAAGTCAAACCCGCAGGCGGCAGCGGCGACTTAGTTGTTGGCGAGCATGTGGTGGTTAATTCGGGCTGCGTGTTTTATACCGGCCACGGCATCCACATCGGCAACCACGTGGCCATTGCAGCCAACTGCACGTTTGCCCCGGTCAACCATGCCTACCGCGACAAAAACCGCCTGATACGCGAGCAAGGCTTTTTGCCCAGCAAAGGCGGCATCGTTATTGAAGACGATGTGTGGCTGGGTGCCAACTGCGTGCTGCTCGATGGCGCGGTGCTGCGCCGCGGCTGCGTGGTGGCGGCAGGCTCCATCGTGCGGGGCGAGCTGGCCGCCTACACCGTGTATGCCGGCCAACCCCTCGTGGCCGTGGGGCAACGCACATGACGCTGTGCACCGTCTTGGGCGCAAGCGGCTTTATTGGTAGCCGTTTGGCAGCGCATTTGCGCGCCCAGGGCCACACCGTGCAAACCCCCCAGCGGGGCGATGAAACCATGGGCGGTCAGCCCCTGGGCCAAGTGTTTTATTGCATAGGCCTGACCGCAGACTTCAGGGTGCGCCCGCTGGACACCCTGCATGCCCACGTGGGCGTGCTCGAACACGTGCTGCGGCATGCGCGTTTTGACAGCCTTTTGTATTTATCGTCCACCCGCGTTTACGCCGGGGCCGACTATGCCCATGAAGACGCCGACCTGCGCGTGCAACCCCAAGACCCGTCCAGCCTGTACAACCTGAGCAAACTGGCCGGTGAGGCCCTGTGTCTGCACAGTGGCCGCCCCGGTGTGCGCGTGGCCCGTTTGTCCAACATAGTGGGCCCCGGCATGGATGCCGCAAGCGGCAACTTTGTGGCCACCTTGCTGCGCGATGCGCGGGCCGGGCACATAGAGCTGCGCAGCAGCCCCGACAGCGCCAAAGACTACCTGCACATCGACGACCTGGTGGCTTGGCTGCCCCGCATTGCAGCACTTGGCCAGGCCAATGTGTACAACGTGGCCAGCGGCGTGCAAACCCGCCACGCCCAATGGCTGCAATGGCTAGAGCAGGCCACAGGCTGTACTTGGGCGGTGCAAGCGCCTGCGCCCGAGCAATCGTTTGCACCTATCCACATTCAGCGCCTGACCGCAGAGTTTGGCGTTACGCCGCGCCCCATCAATGACTGGTTGGCGGCAGAACTTTCATCCCCCACAAGGAGCCACCATGGGCAATGACCCCGTTCGCCAATTTCAGCAAGAACGCACCGAGCGTTTGCAGGCCTATGGCACAGACGTCCCATTTGCCGCACTGTCGCGCGACTGGCTGGAGGCATCCATGCAGCGCCAGTACGTCTACAACTTTGACTGGCTGGGTCGCCCCATCATCCAGTACCCGCAAGACATGTGGGCCATGCAAGAGCTGGTGTGGCGCACCCGGCCCGATCTGATCATTGAAACCGGCGTGGCCCATGGGGGTTCGCTGGTGTTAAGCGCGTCTTTGCTGGCCATGCTGGACATGTGCGACGCCATTGAGGCGGGCACCACACTAGACCCGCGCCAGTCCAGCCGCAAAGTGCTGGGCATAGACATCGACATACGCCCCCACAACCGCGCCGCCATAGAGGCCCATCCCATGGCCAGCCGCATTGCGCTGGTGCAGGGCTCGTCTATTGACCCCGCCGTGGTGGCCCAGGTACGCGACTTTGCAAAAGGCTACCAACGCATCATGGTGTGCCTAGACTCCATGCACACACACGACCACGTGCTGGGCGAGCTAGATGCCTACGCCACCTTGGTCACCCCCGGCTGCTACTGCGTGGTGTTTGACACCTTTGTAGAAGACATGCCTCCCCGCTTTTTTGCCAACCGCCCCTGGGACGTAGGCAACAACCCCAAAACCGCCACCCGCCAATGGTTGCAACACCATGCCGAGTTTGCGGTAGACACCGAGATGGAGCGCCGCCTGCAAGTCACCGTAGCGCCCCACGGATTTTTGCAACGTCTGTCTTGATGCGCCTGCCCGTGCCAGAGATTCCATTTCTCAATCATTCCTGTCTAGGCGCGAAGCCGCAGGCAGTGCTTGAGGCACGACAAGGCGAAGCAACAACGACAGGGATGATTTAAAAATGGAATAAGGAGCCCGCCATGCAAAACTTAAGCGATGCATCTGCCGACTTTGACCGCGACGGCTACGTGGTACTGCGCAACTTTTGGCAAAGCGGCGAAATGGACGAACTCCAAACCCAGCTAGACGAGCTGGGCCGCTTGATCGTAGGCCCGCAGTTTTGCTCCGATGACGCCAGCCGCTACAGCTTTACGCCCGAAACCCAGTCGCTGCTGTACGACAGGCTCAAGTACCTGCCCGCCTTGTCGCGCATGTCGGGCAGCCCCGCCATCCACAACATGTGCCGCGCCTTGGGGCTGCAGCACCCGTCACTCATGGGCTGCTGCAACATGCGCCTAGACCGCCCCAACGACGAAAAACACCTTTTTGCCTGGCACCAAGACTCGGTGTACCTGCTGGGGTCTTTCAACGCCGTCACTGTGTGGATCCCCATGCAAGAGGTCAACCTGCAACGCGGCACCATACAAGTCATACCTGGCAGCCACAAAGCAGGCATTGCCCCGTTCAAACGCATCAGCGACAAAGTCATCGCGCCCTATGTGCCCATGCTCCAGCGCGATATTTCGCTCGACCGCGAAGTCACCGAAGCCCCCGCCACCATTGAGGCCCAGCGCGGCGACATCGTGGTGTTTAAGCAAATGCTGCTGCACCGCAGCACCGCCAACCTGGGCGGCCAAGTGCGCTGGACGGTGCAACTGCGCATTACCGACCTGAGCGACCCCGAATACCGCCGCCAACGCTTTCCTACGGGCGACCGCACCAACATCTTTTATGTGGACTACCCCGGCCACAACGCCGCCCAACGCCGCGCCCAAGAACTGGCCGCTTAAGGCATGCACATGAGCAATACCACCCCACCCACCGCCCCCCAAGACCCCTCCCGCTACCGCCAAGAAGGCCGCAGCACCGTGGCCGAAGTGGGCTACCGCACCGCCTTGGAGCACCTGTTTACCCGCGCCGCAGGCACCCAGGTCGAAAAGCTAGAGAACTTTGCCTGCTACGTACCCCGCCAAAACCTGGCCCGCTTTTTGTGCCTGACCGAAATTTTTAAGCTGGCCCTGCATGTGCAAGGCGACGTGATGGAATGCGGCGTGAACTGGGGCGGCGGCCTGATGACCTTTGCCCAGCTCAGTGCCATCTTGGAGCCCGTCAATTTGCAGCGCCGCATTGTGGGTTTTGACACCTTCAGCGGCTTTGCCGGTGTGGCCCCGCAAGACCAGCACAGCGTCATCCAAACCGCCGAACGCCGCGAAGGCGGCTACAAAGCCGACAGCCTGGCAGACCTGCAAGACGCTGTTGCCCTGTTTGACGCCAACCGCTTCATCGGCCATGTGCAAAAAGTAGAGCTGGTCAAAGGCGACGTCAAAACCACCGTCCCCGCCTACCTAGAGCGCGAACCCCAAACCGTGGTGTCCCTCTTGCACCTGGACTTGGACTTGTACGAACCCACCCTGGTCTGCCTAGAACACTTGGTACCCCGCATGCCCAAAGGCGCGGTCATTGTGTTTGACGAGCTCAACAACCGCACCTGGCCCGGCGAAACCCGCGCCGTCATGGAACGCCTGGGCCTGAACCGCCTGCGCATCCAACGGTTTACGTTTGAGCCGCATGTGAGTTATGCGGTGTTGGAGTGAGGGGTTGTGGCGGCTATTTTTAAATAGCAAGAGGTGCCAGCTTACTCGTGCACAACAGTCCCCTGCCCCACATTTAAAGCGCATACAACATCCAAGATTGCATTCGCTGCTGTGAGTACAGCAGTGTTTGCTCAACCATCAGGCAACCACCACGGATTGTTTCTTGGTTTGACAGGCTGTGTATTTGATATCTCTCTTTTGAATCAAGTTAATAATACATTTTGTAACTTCGACTTGGCTGTTAAATCGGTCATAATGCCGCTGCATTTTTAGCTACCTATTGTCGTAGGGCGCATCCGCGCTGTAGATATTTTTTTATTAGTTAAATTGAATAAAAAATGCCATACCAAAATATAACAAGTCCTGTTGGGCAAAGTGCAATTAACAAAGCACAAGACGTGATGACAATTCAACGATTGTTAAATGCTCACTTGGAACGTAATTTGTGTAGGAATTTACTGCGCGTTGATGGCCAGTATTCAGAAGAATTGGTTCGGGCAATAGGAGATTTTCAAACGGCAACAAGTTGCCCTGCCACAGTTTGTGGCCGTGTTGAACCATCAAGCCAAACATTGTGGGCGTTGAATCAAACACCCGAGCGATTGGGATATGAAAACAAGTTGCATATTGCAAAAGCCAAGACGATAACAGGGCCAACAATTGAGGTATTTATCTTTGATGCTATTTTGACTAATCCTGGCTCTCAGTGGGGGCATGCGGCAATTGATATTGATGGAAAGACGTATAGCAGGGCGCCGACTACGTATGCTGTTCTTGATCGTGATAATTATTTGGAAAGAAACTTGCGAACAATGAATAGAGATGTGGTTAGTTTGATATTACGTGTATCTCAAGAAGAAAAATTAAGAGTTAAGGCTGAGTTAGATAAAAAAGTAGCAGAACAAAAGCCATACAGCCTCACAGATAATAGCTGTTCAACAAACGTCGCCGAAGTTTTGGAAAAAATTGGTATTCTGGCGCATGACCCACGGTTTCAAATTAATCCTTCATCGTCTCGGATGGTTTCGCCAAAAGAATTATTAATTGTGGTCTCTAGATCAAATCGTTTGCTTAAAAGAACAAATTATAAAAAGGGATCTTGATGAAAGTTTTTTTAAAAGTAAAGGGGCTAATATTTTTGGGCTTATTGTCGGCATGTGGTTATGAACCGGTTGGCAGGTGGGAGGCAACAAAACAAGTAGAGGTGTATCAGAAAAACGATCACCCCCTCACTGTTGCTTTTGTTGTTGAAAAGGGTGAAATTTGTGCCATTAGTGAAAGGTTGTTTATAAGAAAAGATCTTGCCTATAAGCAAGTATCATGTGCTAAGGGGCGTGGATGGATCGCGGATTTGTATTTTAAGAAAATAAGTGATTGATTTGCTGTGAAGTCATTTCTGATTATTGCTTTGATACCCTTGTTTTTGGGAGGCCAACAAGTTAATTAGGCCAAAAATTGAGGAATTTATCTTTGCGTTATCTTGAAAGGCAAGGGTGTAATCAGGGCGTGGCGGAGAAAGATTCATGCAGCATAATAAGCAATGGTTTTTCAAATAATGTCTCTGAGGTCTTGGAGATGATTGGCATTCTTGCGCATGATCCACGCTTTCAAATTAACCCTTCTAGCGCAAATTTGGTTTCACCAAAAGAACTATTGATTACGGTATCTCGTTCAAGCCGAGTTGTCAAACGTACTAATTATCCTAAGGGGAGGCCATGAATCGTTTTCTTTTGATGCTTTGTGTTTTTGGTATTGTCAGTATTTTAGTTGGTTGCGCAGAAAAGCCACCTCAAGGACGATGGGAAGCACTTGATTGGGTAGATGTTTATTCGGAAAAATTTAACTTATCAAAAGTCGCTTTTCGGGTAAAAAAGGGTGAAATTTGTGCGATAGGTGAGAAGTGGTACGCCGATAAAGAGCAGGGTTATAAAGAAATTATTTGCCCTCAGGGTAGGGGTTGGGTTGTTAATACTGAGCTATTCAAAAAAATAAGCGATTGAGGTGTGACATATAAATTGAAAATTGGCTATTTCCATATATAATAATCGTTATGGGTGTAATAATATTATTTATATAAATCTTGTGAGGTTTTGTCAGGCTGAGATTTAGGGGTGCAGTATTTTTCTGGTTTTGTTGTAATATTTCCCTGTAATTTGTTTTTGAGTGATTTTTCATTTTTTTGTATTTTTGTGGGCAATCCTAATCGATGCTAAAAGCATAGCAATAAGTGCTTGATTTACTTAGGCATAGCGCCAATTTGACTTAAAAACTGTATTCCCAACACCCCGTAGCCTACCCTTTCATTCAAAATTCATAGCAATAAATTAGGCGGATAAGGCGGGCGGTCATTTTTGATTGCAAAACGGCCCCAACATGCCTTTCAGGAGCCGTAATGCGATTAAGGCCGCTCCATGCTGGCACAGCTTCTAAGCTCCGCACCCTTCATCAAGCAATCGCACCCATCGCAGCTGTCGCATACCGCAGGTAAGTCACCGCAAACTCTTGGTGGCCGTGTGGGGTATTTCTAATTTGGCCAGCGCAGCTTCTATGCGTTGGTTGGCTTGGGGCAGGGTGGAGCATTGGCCAGGGGTCATGACCACGCCGGGGGTGTCGGCGGTGTTCCATGCCTCGGGGGTGGTGGTTTGCCACTCGTCCAGTAATTGGGCTTGGGCCTGTGGGTTGTTGGGGTGGGCTTGCTGTGCCAGCCAGTGCACCCCACATAGCACGCAGGGCGTTATGCAGAGATTTTTTAGTTTTTACGAAACAACTTTTTCCACCACGGCATGGCAGGTGGGGCTTGCCAATGAATGATATGAAGTGTTGCACGTAATTTTGCCAGTGCTTCTTGATCTGTAAGAGCTGACAAGAGTCTTGCTGCTTCAATGTGATCATCGCAAAAATAAACATCACCTTCCGGATGTCCAATCATAATCTCAGTAGGTGCGCGGTAATTGGCAAAATTTACCCAATCTCCTGGAATGGCTTTTTTCTCAGCCTTATGTGGCTTGCCACATAACTCACAAACATAAGGTTTTGCCATTATTTTTACTGGCTTGTTAAGCACCTAGATTCTGGATAAATAAACGAGTAGCATCACTAAGCTGGCTGCTGGAATACCTGCCGATAACTCCAATAAACGCCTTCCTTATGGTCACTTACCCCTTGGGGAATCAAAAAATCGTTTCTAAGCCGTTTATGAGGTAGAGCTTTTGCCGGTAGCATCAGCAAGCCAGTATTCCAGCTGACTGTTAAAGCTGATCCAAAGGTGAATTTTAGAAACTTGGATCATGTCATGTCTTCATTGAATACGATAAACGCTTCATGACTGCTTGGTTGAGCGGACATGGTTTGCTGATTCAGAAATCGCTTTACCTACCGCCCCAAAAGCCACCGCTGCCACCATTTCGACCGACTGTCGGCCACTTGCCGAGCGATTGTGTTGGAATCGGTCAACGGAAATGTGATGGATGGTTGTTTCGTTGGACCACTAATCACTTCAAATAAATCAGCTGCAATATAAAAATGATCCGCTCGCTTATTGAGACAAACTTCAATGTGCTGGCTTAGCAATAAATCTTCAAACCAACAATACATTCCGCCATCAGGCAGATTGGCAGCATTTCTCTTGACTGCAGGAAGATCAAACTGTATCGCACTTTCAACCTCTAGCGGAAGCGCGGATCTAAAAACCGTCATTACGATGCCTGATATATTAATAACCTCATAGTCATCGCGTAACTCAGATGGGATTTTTTGTGTTTTCACTTGCACATGAAGGTCTGCGTTATCAAACGCCTGCCGCCGAAAAATGGTTGGAATAGCCATAGTTATCGGTTTGTTGCAGCGACACCAACAACTTCCATCGCAAGTACTGAAACACCATTAGCGTACTTCACGTACACATTCCCGACTTCGACTAAGGCTCGGGGTATAAATTCATCAATCCCATAGAGCCTTGGAATATCATTAATATTTGAATATATTCCGGTCCTGTCCATAATTTTTACCTTTCCCAAATGGTCATAAAAGGCATACATTGCATGCCCCCCTGTTTCTCTACCGCCACTCATAACTCGAAAGGAAATTAATACGACCCCCCGTCCCTCCGAAGAATTGATGTGACCTCGTTCATGCTATTTATAAATCTCAATTGACCGATGTTGGCGCCGATTGCTCTCAAATTCTGAGCCATTTGTTGCAGGCTGATACCACCAACTTTTTCCCAAGGTACCCCAACCGCTCTGGCCAAATCTTCAACTGACGCAAACATCCTACCGCCGGATCTGTGTCGAGTCTGTGCAAGTGCTTTGGTGGCAGCGACCCAAGAACACATCGGACCGCCTGGATCAACAATCACCTGGGCAATTTTTGCGGCGGAAGCACTTCTTGCGGCGGCAAGCTTAGAAACCGGCCCAGCAAACACAAGAAGCCGAATGCCATCGTTTGCGACTCCGCCGAAAGTGCCTTCTGCAACGCCTTTTGAGTTAAATATCGATGCGGTTTTGCGACTTGGAGCTGGTGCAGCCGCTCATTAGTGAGACCATAGACTCAAAAGTCGGCCTTGGATCAACCGCGTAGGGACAGTCTTCCCGAAACAAATCAAACCGCTTCTTCACTAGGGCACTAACTGACGAGCTGGGTCATCTCGCAGTTGGTTGCGGATCTAAGCCCCCCAAGGGGTAAGTCATCATCGGGAGCGCAGTTCTTGGAGTGATCGGGAGGTATTTCAGCAGCCAGATAAAGCACAGCGCCAATTTGGCTTAAAAACTGCCTTTCCAATGCCCCGCAGCGCTCATTCAATTCAAAATCCATAGCACTCAATGACGTATTTACTGCGCTAGAGTCGCTTTTTGCTTGCAAAAAAGCCCTTGGGAGCTTCTAAAAGTCGTGATGCGGTTTAGGCTGCTGCAGGCAGCCACACCTTCTGCGCCCCCGCTCCCTTCATCAAGCAATCGCCCCCATCGCAGCGGTCGCATAACGCAGGTAAGTCACAGCAAAGTCGTGGTGGCCGTGGGCCATTTCTACTTCGGCCAGGCAGGCCAGGGCGACGGGGTCGTGTGGCACGGCGCACAGCACGGTTTCGGCCAGTTCGGTCAGTTCTACCCAGGTGCGGTGTTCAATGGTGCCGCTTTTGGCTTGGGGTTGGGCGGCTTTGGCTTTGGCCAGGGCGGCTTCTAGGCGTTGGTGGGCCTGGGGCAGAGTGCAGCGTTGGCCAGGGGCCAGGCCCACGCCGGGGGTGTCGGGGGTGTTCCATGCCTCGGGGGTGGTGGTTTGCCACTCGTCCAGCAGTTGGGCTTGGGCCTGTGGGTTGTTGGGGTGGGCTTGCTGGGCCAGCCAGTGCACCCACATGGCGCGCAGGGCGTGGCCGTAGTGGTGGCAAAAGATGTCTTCGCGCATCAGGCTGGACTGCTCTAGGTGCCCGCGCAGTTGTTGGCGTATGGCGTCAAGGGCTGGTATGTCTTGCGCCAGGGTTTGCGCAATGTGCAGGTATTGTTCTTCGTCGTGGGCCAGCCAGTCGGTTTGGCCCAGGTAGGTCAATATGCCGGTGGTCATGCGGCTTTTAAAGATGCTGCCCACCATAGACACCAGGGGTACGCCCATCCACAGCACGTCAAAGGTGGTGGTGCCGCCTGTCAGGGGCCAGGGGTCTAGCGCAATGTCGATACGGTGGTAGGTGAGGTACTGGTGGTTGGTGTCCAGCGGCACCAGGTCTAGGCGGCTGGTGTCTATGCCTGCATCGGCGCATTTTTGGCGGTATTGGGCGGCAAAGTTGGGTTTGTCGAGGTCTTTGCCTTCTATCAGCAAACGTGCATTGGGCACGCGTTGCAGCAGGCGGCCCCACAGAGCCAGCACTTGGGGGGTGAGCTTGCCCAGGTTGTTGCAACTGCCAAAGGTGATGTGGCCTTGCGCCAATGCGGGCGTGGGTTGCACCAAATAGCGGGGCTGGTAGCGCCACAAGGGGTTGCGGCTCATGGGGCGGTAGCAGGTAAAAAACACGGGCAGCCTGCACAGGTGCTCGGTGTATTGGTTTTCTGCGCCGGGGGGGTCGGTGACTTCGTCGCTGATTTTGTAGTCCAGCGATTGCAAGCCGGTGGTGGCGGGGTAGCCCAGCCACGATATTTGTATGGGCGCCGCCCTGCGGGCCATGGCTTGCAGGCCGTTGCTGCCGGTGTGGCCTGCAAGGTCGATCAAGATGTCGATGCCCTGGGCACGTATGGCTTGGGCTTGTTCTTCGTGCGTCATGCCAGATAGGCGCACAAAATAGTCGGCATGGTTTTGCACGCGGCGGGTGACTTGGTCGTCGCGCGGAAACAGGTAGAAGGCAAACACCTCAAACTGCCGCCTGTCCAGTTGCGCCAATATGCCTTCGGTGAAGTACATCACCGAATGGGTGCGAAAGTCGGGCGACAAAAAACCCACTTTCAGTTTGCGCCAGGGGCCGCCTTCTTGGCGTTCGGCAAAGCTGGGCCAGTAGGGGCGCAGAGGGGCTTCTACGATCTCGCCGTACTCTTTTGCGGCGGTGTGCAGTTGCTCGGCCGTGGCGTCGGGGTCTGCCAGCATAAAAAGCAGGCGGTTGGTGTGGTTGGCGGTGTCTTGCGGGCACAGGGCAATGGCTTGCACGCAGTCTGCAATGGCTTCTTTGACTTGCCCTAGCTCGCGCCGGTGTATGGCTTTTTGTGTGAGCACAGCCACTTGCTCGCCCAGGTTAGAGGCCAGGGGCTCGGCCTTCAGGGCCGCGTCAAACCCTTGGTCGCACAGGCCTAGTTGGTAGCAGCACTGCGCCAGTTTGATCCAGGTGATGGCTTGCTGGGGGCGCAACTCGCATACTTTTTTAAGCATGGGCAAGGCGTCTTGGTGCAATGCGTGCTCAATCAAAAAGTTGCCGTAGTTGATGAGCAGTTCTGCATCTTGCGGAAAAAACGCCGCCGCCTGTTGGTAGGCCTTGTGGGCTTCTTGCGTTTTTTTGGTTTTGTTAAGGGCAAACCCTAGGCCGCGGTGGGCTTGGTGGTGCCGTCCTTGTTTGCGCAGGGCTTGTTTGCATAGCTTGACCATCAAGGCCCAGTCTTGTTGCGCAAGGGCGGCTTGTATGCGTGTGCTGGCGGTGTCTGGGGCTGGGTGGTTCATGGTGCTTATGTCTGGGCGCGTTGCGCTGGGGCTTCTTTATAAGCCGGGTTTTGCCATGCAAGGTGTTGTGAGGGCTGCCGCAAAAAACAAACCCCAGCCAACCGGCAAGCATGCTTTGCCGATTGTGCTGGGGCTTGTCTCCTAAGGAGGCGTTTTTTACGACCGCAGCAAAGCCAGCACGCCCTGTGGGATCTGGTTGGCCTGCGCCACCATGGCAGTGCCAGCCTGTTGCAGGATCTGGGCACGCGAGAGGTTGGCGGTTTCTGCCGCAAAGTCTGCGTCTTGAATACGACTGCGAGAAGCCGACAGGTTTTCTGACGTGATGTTCAGGCTGGAGATCGCAGTTTCAAAGCGGGCCTGCAAGGCACCCAGCTTGGAGCGTTCACCACTGACAAAAGCCAGTGCAGAGTCCACGGTTTTGAGCGCTTCGGTGGCATCTTCAAAGGTGGATACATCCAGGTCTGCCACGCGGCGCAGCTCTGACCCACCGTCTGCCACCGCGTTGGTGGTGGTGGCATCTACTGCAAAAGACTTCTCAGAGTCGAGCACCAAATAGCCGCTGGCTGTGGCGTTATCGGCTGTGGTGTTGGCCGTCAAGGTGGCTGCGCCGCCTACGGCGTTACCGTCGGCATTGAGCTTGGTCACGGTGACGGCCGCTGCGTTGGCAATGGCGGTGTCGCTCACGGTGATGTCGTTACCAATGGCATTGGTCAAAACGATGGCGCTGCCGTCGGTGTTCAAGGTTGCGGTAACGCCAGTTTTGGCAGATTGGTCATTGATGGCCGAAACGGCTGATGAAAGTCGGTCTGCGCCAGATGTAGCTGTGAGCGAGAACGATACCGCCACGGGCGTGGTGTTATCGGATGTCAACTCCAAGGTGTAAGAGCCAATGGAGCTAAAGCCACCCAGTTGCACGCTGGTACGGGCAGAGGCGGATACACCTGTGTCGGCACGGATGGTGTTGATCTTGTCGGCAATTTCTTTGGCGGTGTCGTTGGCTACTACCGCAATCGAGTTAGAGCCAATAAAGCCGCCGATGGCAATCGTGCCAGCGGTTACGCCGTTGGTGCCTGATGCCGTAGATGCAACAGAAGTACCTTGGCCGTTGGTGACAGCATTTTGGTTATTGCCGTATACCGTAGTGCGCAAATTGGCTGTTGCCGCCACGATCACTTGGTTGGCATTGGCACCCACTTGGAACTGGGCAGTACCAAAAGTGCCATCGAGCAGCTTGGCGCCGTTGAATTCGGTGGTTTGGGAGATACGGTCGAGCTCGCTGACCAATTGGCCTACTTCGCGTTGCAGGGCTTGGCGGTCGCCAGCGCTGTTGGATGCGTTGGCAGACTGTACAGCCAGCTCACGTACCCGTTGCAAGATGCTGGTGGCCGATTGCATGGCGCCTTCAGTCACTTGCGCCAACGAAATACCGTCGTTAGCATTACGTGCAGCTTGGTTCAAGCCGCGAATCTGGCTGGTAAAGCGCTCAGAAATCGCCAAGCCCGCAGCGTCGTCTTTGGCACTGTTGATGCGCAGACCCGACGACAAGCGCTGGATCGATGTGTTGAGCGAAGTCTGGCTCATACCCAGATTTCGCTGTGCGGTCATAGAGGCGATATTGGTGTTGATAGTGGCTGCCATGGATGTTCTCCTTCAAGGCTAAAAACACAGGTCTGCGTTGGTGGAGGCACTACCGCCCGGCAGACACGTCGGTAACGATGGCTTGATTGTGAAAGTGGTGTTGCGCAGGCATTGGCCCGATAAGACGGTCAAAAACCCGACAACTTGTCGTTTTAGGTCTAAAGTTTTTCCAAACCTGTCCGAAAACCTCAGTAACGGGAGGTAAATCACCCCCCGCCGTTCGACAGATGGCCTTGCCGGAGCTGTGAACCGTAAGCCAGGTTTGCCTGGCGCCTGGCTGGCGATAACCGCCGGATATGAGTCAATTCTTTAAGGAGATTGCAATGGCTTCCACCATCAATACCAACGTCGCTTCTCTGACAGCCCAGCGCAATCTGGGTGCAAGCCAGACGTCGCTCAACACCTCGATTCAGCGTTTGTCGTCGGGTCTGCGCATTAACAGCGCCAAAGACGACGCTGCGGGCTTGGCGATCTCTGAGCGCTTTACCAGCCAGATTCGCGGCTTGAACCAAGCGGTTCGTAACGCCAACGACGGTATCTCTCTGGCGCAAACCGCTGAAGGTGCGCTCAAGGCTTCTAGCGACATCCTGCAACGTGTGCGTGAATTGGCCGTGCAATCTGCCAACGCATCCAACAGCGCTGGCGACCGCCAAGCCCTGCAACGCGAAGTAGGCCAGTTGGTTAGCGAACTCGACCGTATCTCGCAAACCACCGAGTTCAACGGCTCCAAGCTGCTGGACGGCACTTTCGGCACCGCCCAGTTCCAAGTGGGTGCCAACGCCAACCAAACCATTGTGGCGGCCACCGCCAACTTGCGCACCAGCGTTTACGGTAACAACCAAAACGCCGTGACCAATGGCCAAGGTACATCGGTTGCATCTACTGCCTCGGGCTCCAACGGCGTCACGGCCGGCACGATTGCCATCGGTGGCTACATTGGCTCCAATTCCATCGCAGTCGTGGCTAACGACACTGCCAAGGAAATTGCTGACAAGATCAACACCATCCGCTCTGACACCGGTGTGTCTGCTTCTGCTCGCACCAGCGTGCAACTGGGTGGGTTTAGCTCGGTTGGCTCTTACACCCTTGAGTTGACTGGTGACAACACCACTGCAGTGTCGGTCTCGTTCTCGCTGACCGCTACAACTGGTGCCGACCGCCTGTCTGCTGCAGTGTCTGCGATCAACGACCAATCGGCTAAAACAGGTATCACTGCGTCGCTCAACTCCGACGGCAGCGCTGTGATTTTGACCAACGCCACTGGTAACGACATCACCGTCAGCGACACTGCGATTGCCAACGCTGCAGATGTGACCGTGACCAAGCTCAACGCCGACGGCGATGCTGTTGGCGGTGCTGCCACCCTCACAGCCAACACCACAGCCAACAATGCAACCTCTAGCGGTTACATCGTGCTCGACTCTGAAAAGTCCTTCGCAGTAGATGCCACCACCACCAACGCATTTGCCGATGGCGGCTCTGAGCTGAAGAAAGTGTCTGATCTGGATGTGTCCACATTCGATGATGCTTCTGACGCCCTCAAAACAGTGGACTCTGCTCTGGCCTTTGTGAGCGGTGAACGCGCCAAGTTGGGTGCCTTGCAGTCACGCTTTGAAACCGCGATCTCCAACCTGCAAGTGACCTCAGAAAACTTGTCTGCTTCCCGCAGCCGTATCTTGGACGCTGACTTTGCGGCAGAAACCGCCAACCTCTCGCGTGCCCAGATCCTGCAACAGGCTGGTACTGCGATGGTGGCCCAGGCCAACCAGCTGCCACAGGGTGTGTTGGCCCTGCTGCGGTAAGCGCAAAAGGGCTAGATGCCGGGGCCTGTTCAGCCCCGGCCCCACATCAGGCGGCGGCAGGTTTTCCTGTCGCCGCTCTTGTGCTTTGTGGGTATTTGAAGGTTGCAGCAACCAGGGCTGCCAGAAATAGCGGGTTTCCTGGTGTGTTTACGGGGGTTAGCGGTAGGGCAGAGCCGCGATAATTTCTGTCGATCCAGTCAGGAGGTTTGTATGGCTACCATTTCATCGCCGGGCATCGGCAGCGGGTTGAACGTCAAGGACATCGTGTCTCAGCTCGTCGCCCTAGAAAAACGCCCCTTGGAAGGCCTCAAGCTCCAAGCCGCTACGGTTCAAACCAAAATCTCTGCATTTGGCCAAATCAAATCATTGGTTTCAACTTTGTCGGATGCTGCTGGCAAGCTCAGCAGCGTGACGGGCTGGAACGCGGTGTCCGCTACATCGTCAGATAGCAAAGCAGTATCTGTCACGGCCATTGGTGGCACCTTGCCTACATCGTTTAGCGTAGAAGTGCAAAGCTTAGCCAAAGCCCAGGCCACAGCGTCTGCCGCCTTGTTGCCTGTGGGGGGGGCTCTGGGTGCGGGTACCATACGCCTAGAACTAGGCCAATGGAGCGTGGTGCCTTCGTCGTTCACGCCTGGTTCTGGCACACCAATAGATATCACCATCACTGCCACTGACAAAGTGTCAGACATTGCCAGCAAAATCAACGGTGCCAATGCAGGTGTTACGGCCACGGTACTCAGCGATGCCTCGGGCGAGCGCCTGTTGCTACGGGGTAAAAACACCGGAATCGATGCCGGCTTTAGGCTTAGCGTTACCGACAACGATGGGGTCAACGACGACGCCAGCGGCTTGTCGCGCCTCGTCGCCGGGGTGCAATACACCGAAGAAGCTGCCAACGCCGAAGCCACCATCAACGGCATTCCAGTCACATCGGCCACTAATACGTTTGCCAACACGGTTTCTGGCGTGACTTTTAAGGCATTGCAAGAAACCACAGCCCCGGTAGAACTCACGGTGGCTAAAGATACGTCCACGGCCAGCGCCAATATCGAGGCTTTTGTTAACGCCTATAACGCGATCAACCAACTGCTCAACGAGGCCACTAAATACGACGGAGGCACCAAAACCGCTGGTTTGCTGCAGGGCGACTCCACAGCCCTGACCTTGCAAAATGCCCTGCGCGGAGCCATCCAGGCCGTCAACAGCAAAGGCGGTGTGTTCCAGCGTTTGGCAGACATTGGCGTGACCCAGCAGCGGGGAGGGGATTTGTCCATTGATTCGACCAAGCTCACTGCGGCACTGCAAGACCCAGACAACGTTAAAAACCTGTTTCGCAGCGAAGACGGGAAAACCGGCATCGCAGAAACCGTTAAGGCACTGGCAGTGAACTTGTTGGCCAGCGATGGCTTCTTCAAAACCAAGGAAGACTCGCTCAAGCTGAACTTGCAGCGCAACACCAAAGACCAAGCGCGGGTCAACGAAAAGGCGGCCAGTACCGAGGCAGCACTGAACCGACGCTACAGCGCACTGGACGCCCAATTGGCCAACCTCAATGGCCTGAACGCCTACATTGCGCAGCAGGTGACCGCTTGGAACAACATGGGTAGCAAATAAAAGTGGCTCAACATTGGCTGTCAATACGGGTGTGCAATGGGCTGTGGCAACTGCCCATTGCAGAGCACGCTGGCGGTCAGGTTTTGCGGGGTTTTTGTAAGGCAAACACCTTTGAAGGCCTACAGTTTTGATGGCGTTTGCCGAAATATCACTTATCCAACTGCAAGGATGCCAGCATGTTCAACGCCTACAACCCCCGCGCAGCCAACGCTTACCAGCGTATCAATGTGGAAACCAGCATGCACACCATTGACCAGCATCAACTGGTTGCCTTGCTGCTAGAAGGCCTCATGAGTTCTGTTGCTACAGCCCGTGGTGCACTGGCCCGCGGGGATATTCTGGGTAAGTGCAATGCCATCAGCAAAGCCCTGCGTATCTTGGAAGAAGGTTTAACCACCGCGTTAGACCGTGTGGATGGCGGTGAGCTGGCAGAAAATCTCAATTCCCTGTACGACTACTGCATGCGCCGTTTAATTTTGGCTAACGCCAAAAATGACGATGCCATCATGCTAGAGGTTATGCAGCTGATAGAGCCCATTGCCCTGGCTTGGAACGAAATCAAGCGCAACCCTGTTGCCCCCGGTGCTGTGGCCGAAATGCCCGCATCCAATCGGTCCGCACTCTCGGAGGTCTGATCATGTCGCTGATGCTGATTGATTACTACAAAGCCATTGAAGACAGCAGCACCAAAATGTTGGAGGCTGCCAAACTCAAAGACTGGGATGGCGTGGTGCGTTACGAGGGCGCTTGTGCCGTACTGATCGAGCAATTGCGCTTTAAAGCGCAGCAGCATGATCTTTCACCCGAGCACCGCCGCGAAAAAACCCGCATCATGCAGCGCATTTTGCGCAATGACGCGCAAATCCGTTGCCTCGCAGAACCGTGGTTGGCTCAGTTTGAACACCTGTTTGAAGGCCAGCCCCAAATGATGCATTAACCCCCGCCAGGCCCTTGGCGGTTTTGGGTGTTAGTGGCGTGTGTTACGGCTATTTTGAAGCCAAAATTGGCTTATGCCTTAGTAAAACAAGCACTTATTGCTATAAAAAAATGAGTGCTTCTCGGCGGTGTTGGCCGATAGGGTGCTGAGCCAATCTGCTCAGACCTGCATGTTCATGATGTCTGTGTACGCCTGCACCATGCGGTTGCGTACATGCAGTGTGGCCTGAAAGCCGATTTGCGCTTTCTGAATGGCCACCATGGTCTCCTCCAGGCTCACGGAGGGGTTTTCCAATTGAACTTCCCGCTGTAAATTGGACGAGTGGTTCTGTGCCGCGCTGACCGATTGCAGCGCGCCTTTGAGCGCGCCCGAGAAACCTGCGGCGTTTTCGTCGTTTTGCGGCGCTGCAACACGGCGTGCTACGCCGGCGCCCGTCATGGGGACGGTGGGGCTGGAGATGCGAAGGTCCATGGCAGTATCCGTTGGCAATAGGGGTATGCTGCGCATCGTAGGCCGATGGCGTTTGGGTATCGGGTGGAATAGATGCCCAAACGGGGGGCTTATTCAGGGAACGTTTGCGACATCCGCCCGAATAATCAAGCGCATAGACCTTCATGGGTCGCTCCCTTTTGGAAAGCAATATGTCTGCAGTTGCTGAACTACCGATGAATGCTCCCGCCAACAATGGTTGGACACAGCGCATGTCCACCATGGACCGCAGCCAGCGCATGCGCCTGGGCGTAGGTATTGTGTTGTTGGTGGCGGTGGTACTTGCCGCCATTGTGTTGGGTCGCCAACAAGACTACCGCGTTTTGTTTGCCAATCTGAGCGACAAAGACGGCGGTGCCATCGTGGCCCAGCTCACCCAAATGAATGTGCCCTACAAGCATGCTGATGGTGGCGGCGCTATTTTGATCCCAGCTGATCGAGTGCACGACGTGCGCCTGCGCCTTGCCACCCAAGGTCTGCCCAAGGGTTCTGTGACAGGTTTTGAGCTGATGGAAACCAGCCGCTTTGGTGTGACGCAGTTCCAGGAGCGGCTGAACTTCCAGCGTGGCCTAGAGGGCGAGCTGACCCGTTCTATCCAGGCCCTGGCCTCGGTGCAGGGCGCCCGCGTGCACTTGGCGCTGCCTAACCAGAATGGTTTTTTCCGCGAGCAGCAAAAACCATCCGCCTCAGTGCTGGTCAGCTTGCATCCTGGCCGTGTTTTAGACCGCGCGCAGTTGGCCGGCATCGTGCATTTGGTGGCATCCAGCGTGCCAGAGCTGGCGCCCAGTGCCGTCAGCGTGTTGGACGACACCGGCAAGCTGCTCTCGCAAACGCCCGATGGCGGCAACGGTGAAGGCGTTGATGCCCAGCAGCTTTTGTATGTGCAGCAAATTGAGCAGCAATATGCACGCCGCATCATGGACATTTTGGAACCCGTGGTGGGCCGCAATAACGTCAAGGCCCAAGTGTCGGCAGAGGTTGATTTCAGCCAGACCGAGTCAACGTCAGAGCAATACCGCCCTAACCAAACTCCGGACGCCACCACCATACGCAGCCAGCAAGTGGTAGAGAGCTCTGGCAGCGCCAACCGCACGGCCACGGGTGTACCAGGCGCAGTAGCCAATCAACCCCCAGGTGCAGCAGCAGCTCCCATCAATGGTGCCAACCCTGCGCCAACAGCGGCGGGCCAGCAACAAGGCACAGAAGAAGCCACACGCAAGCGTGAGTCCATTACCAATTACGAGGTAGATAAAACCGTGCGGGTGACCCGTGGCAACAATTGGGCCATCAAACGCCTCAGTGCTGCCGTGGTGGTCAACCACCAGTCTGCCGAAGAGCGTGGCAAGGTGGTGACCAAGGCGTTGTCACCAGAGCAAATCGAGCAAATGACGGCACTGGTGCGTGAAACCATAGGCTACAACCGCGAGCGCGGGGACTCGGTCAACCTCATGAACGCATTGTTCCAGGTAGAGAAAACCAACCAAACCGATCTGCCGCTGTGGAAGCAGGCAGAGGTCATCGACTTGGCCCGCAGTTTTGCCTGGCCCCTGGGTGCCTTGTTACTCGCAGCCTTGATCATCTTGGGCTTGGTACGGCCTGCGCTGAAGTCCATGGGCAGTACGCGTAGCAACAAAACGGCTACTGCCAACCAGCTGGATGCTTTGGAGGCTGACCAACCCGCACGTCCCGCACTGCCACCGCCGGTCAAAGCCAATGAACCACCTGAAATTACGCCAGAGCAAATTCGCATGGAAGAAGCACGCGCACTGGCCAAAGCAAACCCAGTGGCTGTGGCCAATATCTTGAAGAGCTGGGTTAACGGCGAAACCGCCTAAAGACCCCATCCCAAGGACACTTTGATATGGACGAGCAAGGCCTGAACGATGCTGCTATTTTGCTGATGTCACTCGGCGAAGAAGAGGCGGCAGAAGTTTTCAAGCACCTCTCTCCAAAAGAGGTGCAAAAACTCGGCGAAACCATCGCACGCATGCGTACCGTTTCGCGCGAGAAAGTGGACAGCGTTGTCACCAAATTCACAGGCGCTGCATCGGCCCAAAGCTTGTTGGTATCAGACACCAGTAACTACGTGCGCTCGGTGCTCAAGCGCGCACTGGGTGATGACAAAGCCTCGCTGTTGATTGACCGCATTTTGCAAGGCGGTGACGTATCGGGCATTGAAAGCCTCAAATGGATGGACCCCTTGTCGGTTGCCGAGCTGCTGCGTAACGAGCACCCACAAATCGTTGCAGCCATTTTGGTGCACCTCGATAGCGACCAAGCCTCCGATGTATTGATGCATCTGACAGACCGCCAGCGCAGCGAAATTTTGCTGCGTGTAGCCACCCTGGAGGGCATTCAGCCCACAGCGCTTAAAGACCTCAACGAAGTACTCTTCAAGGTATTGGCAGGGGGCGACAAAATTCGCAAAAGCTCTCTCGGGGGTGTCAAGGCTGCCGCAGAAATCATCAACTTGTTGGGCGGCAACATGGATGCTGTGGTGCTCGAATCCATCCGTGGTTACGACCCTGATCTTGCGCAAAAGATCATGGACAAGATGTTTGTGTTTGAAGACGTCCTCAAGCTCGACGACAAAGCGATTCAATTGGTTCTCAAAGAAGTTGCTTCCGAGACGCTCATCGTGGCGCTCAAAGGCGCTGTGCCCGAGTTGCGCGAGAAATTTCTCTCCAACATGTCCAGCCGCGCCGCGGAGGCCCTGCGCGAAGACCTGGAGTCGCGTGGCCCCATGCGATTGTCCGAGGTGGAAGCGCAACAAAAAGAAATTCTCAAGACGGTACGCCGTTTGTCCGACGAAGGCCAAATCGTGATCGGCAGTGGAGGCGACGATGCCTACGTCTAGCCGTAACGCATACAGCCGCTTTATTCCCAAAGAAGAAGTGGGCTTGGTCACGCAGTGGCAGTTCGGTGCTGTGGATGGCTCAGACGCGGTAGAGCCAGAACCTGAGGCAGAACCAGATGCTCCCTTGCTCATGGACGAAGCGGCGCAGCAAGAGTTGGTGCAAAAAACCTGGGACGAAGCGTTTGCGCAAGGGGTCATTCAGGGGCGAGATGAAGCCACTGCTGAGTGGCAACGCCGCATGGACGAATACGTGGCCAACCAGGGGCGCGATGCCGCACAGCGTGTCAGCGCCATCTTGCACAACCTTGATGGCACATTGGCCGACATGCAGCAGCACATGGCCGAAGAAGTGCTGCACTTGGCCTGCGACATTGCCCGCCACGTGGTGCGGCAGGAGTTGTCGGGCAACCCCAACGCTATGCAAGCTGTAGTACGCGAAGCCCTTGGTTTGCTCGTGCAAGAAGGCCGCCCAGCCACGGTACGTATCAACCCCGCCGACATGGAGGCCATGGAACAACCTTTGCGGGGCGAGTTTGCTGCGCCCGGCGTGCAATGGTTGGCCGATGCCGCTGTGCCACTGGGTGGTTGCCTGGTGGAGTCAGCTGGCACAGTGGTAGACGGCACGCTAGAAAAACGTTGGCAGCGTGCCATAGCGCCTTTGGGGTTGCAGGTTCCTTGGGATGGTGGAGGTGATCATGGCTGACACCACCCCATGGGCCGATTGGATGGCGCAAGTGCGTAGCCATGCAAGCGCAGGCACCACGCTAGAAATGCGTGGCACCCTGACCCGTCTGACCGGGCTGGTGCTGGAGGCCGTGGGTATCCGTGTGCCCGTGGGATCGCAATGTCTGGTGCAAATGCCTGGGCATACACCTGTACTGGCAGAGGTGGTGGGTTTCTCAGCCGACCGGGCTTTTTTGATGCCGGCGGGCGACATCCATGGGCTCTCCAGTGGCGCCAGCGTAGTGCCTGCAGCGCCTTATGTGCCTTTGCCCCAGTTAGGGCAGGCACCCCGGCCAGCACCGCGCGATGGTGTGCTGCGCCTGCCCATGGGCGACGGCTTGTTAGGCCGTGTGGTCGACTCTCAAGGTCTGCCCCTTGACCATGGCGGCCCAGTGCAAGACGTGGTGTCTGAGCCCATGGACCGCCGCCCCATCAACGCCATGGACCGCGACCCTGTGCGTGAACCGTTAGATACCGGGGTACGCGCCATCAATGCCCTGCTGTCGGTTGGCCGCGGTCAGCGCTTGGGCTTGTTTGCTGGCTCTGGCGTAGGCAAAAGCGTGCTACTGGGCATGATGGCCCGCTACACCCAGGCCGATGTCATTGTGGTAGGTCTGATTGGTGAACGTGGCCGCGAAGTCAAAGAATTTGTGGAAGACATTTTGGGCGAGGAAGGCCGTGCCCGCTCTGTAGTGGTTGCCGCTCCCGCCGATGCACCGCCCTTGCTGCGCATGCAAGGTGCTGCCTACGCCACCGCCGTGGCCGAGCATTTCAGGGACAAAGGCAAGCATGTGCTGTTGCTGATGGATTCACTTACCCGTTACGCCATGGCCCAGCGCGAAATTGCCTTAGCCATAGGTGAGCCCCCAGCAACCAAAGGCTACCCCCCATCTTGCTTTGCCAAGTTACCCCAACTGGTGGAGCGCAGTGGCAACGGGCTGCATGGTGTGGGCTCTATCACGGCGTTTTATACCGTTCTATCAGAGGGGGACGATCAGCAAGATCCCATTGCCGATGCCGCCCGTGCCATCTTGGATGGGCATATCGTGCTCTCACGCGCCCTGGCTGAAACAGGCCATTTCCCCGCTATTGACATTGAGCAATCGGCGTCTCGGGTCATGCACAACGTGGTCAGCCGTGACCATTTTGAGTTGGCGCGTAGGTTCCGTGCGGTGTACTCGCGCTACCAAAAAAGCCGTGATCTGGTTCAAGTGGGCGCCTATATCAGTGGGTCAGACCCTTTGCTCGACGAGGCGATCCGGCTGGAGCCACAGATGGCGGGTTTTTTGCAGCAAAACATGTTTGATGCTGCGCCTATGAATGCCAGCGTTGCCGATATGGCCCAGGTGCTGCAACGCTAAGAGCCCAACATGTCCAGACCCCAAGCCCTCATTGTTGCCCTGGATGTAGCCACCCGTGCCCGCGATGAGGCCCGTCGGGCCTTGCAAGACGCGCGTGCCAGCGAACAGGCTGCCCAAGATCAGATGGCGCAGCTGCAAGGTTACGCCGCTGAAACCCAGGGCCGTTGGGGTATGAAGGCGCAAGCCGTAGTGCAGCCTGAGGTCATGTTCCACCACTACCAGTTCATGGACAGGCTTAACCACGCCATGGATTTGCAGCGCGGAGTGATGGATGACCACGCACACCGCATCCAAAAAGCCCAAGAGGCTTTGGTGGCGGCAGAGATTCGCTTGGCCAGTCTTAAAAAGCTGGTGGAGCGGCGTCAGCAAGAGTTGATGCAGCGCACTCTTCGCCAAGACCAAAAACAAACCGACGAGCGCGCCTCTTTGGCCCGTCACAGTGCTACCCACTTTTCTTAAGTTTTGGAGTCGTCACCATGGAACAAGTCCGCACCCCCTCAAGCTCACCTGTTGCTTCTGCGCAAGGTACATCGGCCAAAAATGGGAACGCCTCCAGCGCTGCCTCCGCAGGTCATCCGCAAGGAGATTTTTTATCCCTCCTGAGCGCCTTAGAGGTCAACGCGTCGTCTGCGCAAACCCTGGCAGACACTGGCGTACCTGCCGATGAGCGCACATCCCAGTTTGATGTGTACACGTTGACAGCGTCAGATCTGTTGGCGCAGTCAGATGTTCTGTCTGCCCAGGTCGTTCCTCCTGGTTCATTGGGCCAACAAGCTGGCGACTTGCATGCCACCAAGCCTTATCTGATCGGTGATGCTGCACAAACCCTTCCTAACGTTGGCACGTTGATGCCCAACTCGCTGGGTGAGGCATGGCCAGGCGGTTTGGTCGCCGAAACCTTACAGATGGACCGTGCAGGTGATTTGGGCGCTGGAACATTTACGGCCCCTTTGGGAGCGCTGGGCCGGAGCGGGCTGCGTTCTCCCAAATTGCCGCTGACGGCAGCTAGTGTCACCGACCAGTCTTCTGGAAGTGCCAGTGTGCAAACACACACCAACAAACCGTTTGCCATAGGGCAGGAGCTGCCAGGCATTGCCAGCCCTTTAATGGTTGTGAGTGGCAGTGATAAAGGCGCTGTGGCTTTGCCGCAAGGCATGGTTGCCACCAAAGAAGCGTGGCTGGGTGAGGTGCCCGGCAATGACAATACTGGGTTTGTACTGGACCCTGCAGCAAGTGGACTAGCGTTTGGTTCTCACCGCAGCATGGAGCGTGCAGCTGGCGCTGCCGCAGACAACGGATACAACGCTTCGGGTTCGTCAGAGGCTGCAGACAGTTTTGGGCTTTCTCCCTCCTTGCCTGAAGTAGCGTCTGGTGCCGGTGCTGATACTGCACAGCCTGGCGCAGAAGACCGGCTGGCAGAGCAGGTCACGTACTGGCTGAGCCAAAAAACCCAAAATGCTGAGTTGACCCTGGATCAGGGGGGACAGCCAGTGGGCGTTTTTGTCTCCTTAACGGGTAATGAAGCCAGTATCTCGTTCAGCAGCGACCAAGCACTGACGCGTGAATGGCTTGACGCCAGCACTTCCCAGTTGCGTGATCTGTTGCAGGCACAGGGTTTGTCTCTGGCAGATGTAACGGTTGGGGCACATGGGCAGTCTTCTCCTCAGGCTGGAGATCAATCGCAAAACCAAGACCGACAAGGTGGGCGTAGAGCCCAGGTCTTGGTAGAGGAGGGCCATCACAAGCCAGCTGTTGTGAAGCCCGCTTCTGGCGGGCAGCACAGGTTAGATGTTTTTGTCTAGGGCCTGCAATGGTCTTTTTACTGGGCTAGAAAAGACCGATAACAGATTTGGTGGGGCGGGGGGGGGCTCTAGCCCCCCATGATTGAACGACGCGATCCACCTCATTTAAGAATGGGTTACAGCACAGCTGCAGCAACCGTGTGCGACCGTTTCATCGCCAATGACGATGATTGCTGATCATTGGTTGGCCACGGTTGCTTGGGACATGCCTGCTCTCTGGTGCTTTAAAGCCTGTTCTAGTGTATTGCCTCAGTTTTGCATGTTTATTCTGGCTATTATTCTTGCCAACACAGGCCCATAATTTCAATCAATCAGTACACACAGGCACTTTTAGCTTGTGCTAGTTCTGCCACTTTTTTGCAGCAAGGAGTCATCACGTGTCTGCCCCCGCACCCGCCGCTGCCGCCACTCCTGCGGCGCCACCTGCCAAAAGCAAAAAACTGTTGATCATCATCATTTCGGCTGTGGTTTTGGTGTTGGCCATTGGAGGTGGGGTTGCCGCCTGGGTGGTGTCCAGCCGCGCTCCGGTGGAGGGTGAGGAGGAGGATGCTGAAACCAGCAAGCAAGCGGAGCCAGCTGTGCCGCCGACTTTTTTGCCCATGGAAAACATGGTGGCTAACCTTGCCGACCCAGGCGGTGATAGGTTTGTGCAAATCGGCATCACGCTGGAGCTGGCGGATGACAAAACCGCAGAACAGGTCAAAAAGTATCTGCCCTCCATTCGCAGCGGTATCTTGCTGCTGGTCTCTCAGCGTACATCGGCAGAGCTGTTGCAAATTGAGGGCAAACAAAAGCTTGCTGCGGACATTCTTAAAGAAGTTTCAAGACCTTTGGGCTATGGCGCTCCTGCTGACAGTTCTCGTGCAAGCCGCAGTCGCAAAAAAGATGAAGCAGAAAAACCAGCGCAAGAAAACCCAGTTCGCCGCGTACTTTTTGCCAGCTTCATCATCCAGTGAGTCTTTAGTGAGGGCTTTCCCATGAGTGATTCATTCTTATCGCAAGAAGAAGTCGATGCCCTCTTGGAGGGGGTCACTGGTGAAAGCCAAAAAACGATCGAAGAAGTGACGGAGGCGGGCGCTGTCCGCAACTACGACATTTCTAGTCAAGAGCGTATCGTCCGAGGCCGCATGCCGACGATGGAAATCGTCAATGAACGTTTTGCACGCAACTTTCGCATCGGCTTGTTCAACTTTATTCGCCGCAGTCCTGAAATCTCGGTGGGCACCGTATCTGTTCAGCGTTACAGCGCTTTTTTGCGCGAGTTAGCGGTGCCTACCAACTTCAACATTGTCGCCATTCGGCCTTTGCGTGGCAGCGGTTTGATTGTGTGTGAGCCCTCTTTGGTATTCGGCATCATTGACACTCTGTACGGTGGTGTGGGCAAGTTCCAGACCCGTATTGAAGGTCGTGATTTTTCTCCTACGGAGCAGCGCGTGATCAACCGTATGGTGGACGTGATCTGCGCAGAATACAAAAAAGCTTGGCATGGCATCTACCCCTTAGAGCTTGATTACCAGCGCTCTGAAATGCAGCCGCAGTTTGCCAACATCGCGACACCTAGTGAAATCGTGGTGTCGACGGCCTTTCAGCTTGAAATCGGGGATTTGTCTGGTGCCATCCATATATGTATGCCCTACGCCACCTTGGAGCCGATTCGCGATGTGTTGTACTCGTCAACACAAGGCGACTCTATCGAGGTTGATCGTCGCTGGGTCAAGGTGTTGACCCGGGAAATCCAAGCCGCTGAGGTTACCCTGGTGGCCGAGTTGGCCCGTGCCGACGCCACTGTAGAGCAGTTGTTGGCCATGAAGCCTGGCGACTTTATCGAGCTGGACCGGGAGCCGCGCATCCGTGCATCCATCGGTGGGGTACCGGTTTTTGAATGTCAGTACGGAACCCACAACGCCAAATACGCCATTCGAATTGAAGAATGCCTTCGCAATTCTGATATGAGCTGGCTGGGAGAAAAAGATGTCAACTGAAGAAGACAACAAAGACGCTGCCGACGATCCGTTTGCAGGCTGGGCAGAGGCGCTTGAAGAACAAAAAAGCACCGACAAAGCTGCTGAGTCTGACCAAGGTGGGCCCTTGGCGGGTGAGCCATTGCGTTCCTTTTCCACTGGGGGCGAAAGTGCACCCATGAATGATATCAACATGGTGCTGGACATTCCTGTTCAGTTATCTGTTGAGTTGGGCCGCACCAAAGTACCTATCAAGTACATCTTGCAGCTTGCCCAGGGTTCTGTGGTGGAGCTTGATGCCCTTGCCGGTGAGCCTATGGATGTTCTGGTCAATGGCTACCTGATTGCCCAAGGCGAGGTGGTGGTGGTGAACGACAAGTTTGGTATCCGCCTGACTGACGTGGTTACACCTTCAGAGCGCTTGCGCCGCGTTAGCCGTGGATAGTTCCAGCATGTCCCAGACCCTTGTGGTCGTTATTTTGTTCATTGCCGCAATGGCTGCCTTACCGTGGTTGGTCAAAAGACTACAACAGCGCCATGGGGCGCTGGCTGCTGCTTCAGGTGTTACATCTAAAGTTTTATCTGCTGTTGCTGTAGGCCCGCAGCAGCGGGTTGTGACGGTCGAGGTGGCTGTTCCTGGAGGTCGTACTGTTTTGGTTCTGGGAGTCACAGCGCAGCAAATTCAGTGCTTGCATGTCTTGCCCGTCGACCATGCAGCGCCTGCGCAAGATTTTTCTCAACACATGTCAGCCGCAAAAGCACAGGTGGGTTCGAATGCAAAGGAGTAAGCACCTTAGCAGTATTGAGCTTTTGCGCTGTAGCTTACAAAAAGCTCGCAATATATGGTGTTTGATAGCGCTAACTGTTTTGGTGCCTGGTATTGCCTGGGCCCAAACGGGTGGAAGTTTGCCTTTGGTGGTGGGCACAGGGGCTTCGGGTAATAGCTACTCGGTTCCCATCCAGACGCTGTTGTTCTTCACGGCACTGTCTTTTTTGCCAGCGATTTTGTTGATGATGACGGGCTTTACCCGCATCGTCATCGTGTTGTCCTTGTTGCGCCAAGCGCTGGGCACCCAGTCGGCGCCTCCCAATCAAGTCATTATTGGTTTGTCTTTGTTTTTGACTTTTTTCGTCATGGGCCCAACCCTAGACAAAGTTTACAAAGACGCCTACGTGCCTTACAGCACCAACGCGATTGGCTTTGAAGAGGCCATGAGCAAAGCCGAGGCTCCGATGCGTGACTTTATGCTCAAGCAAACGCGCCAGTCCGACTTTGCACTTTTTTCTCGGTTGGCAAAACTCGACCCAGCAATGACTGCTGAAACAGCTCCTTTGCGAGTTTTGGTGCCAGCCTTTGTGACCAGTGAGCTCAAGACAGCGTTCCAGATCGCGTTCATGATCTTCATACCGTTCTTGGTCATTGATATGGTGGTCTCGAGTATCTTGATGTCTCTGGGCATGATGATGTTGTCACCTGTCTTGGTCGCCTTGCCTTTCAAACTCATGCTTTTTGTTTTGGCAGATGGCTGGAATCTATTAATAGGTTCCTTGGCGGCCAGTTTTGTCACTTAGCAAGGAATTTATATGACTGCTCAGGTAGCTCTGACCATAGGGCGCGACGCCCTGACGCTGCTTTTGTTGATATCAATGCCTGTGCTGGGTGTCGTGTTGGCTGTCGGCCTGCTTGTGAGTATTTTTCAGGCGGTCACTCAAATCCACGAGGCCACATTGGCGTTCGTTCCTAAACTGATTGCGGCTGTGGTGGTGTTTGCAATCGCCGGGCCTTGGATGCTTACGACTTTGGTGGACTACATTCGCCGCACGATTGAATCTATACCCTCTATGGTCGGCTAGTTGGCCTTGCAGTCTTATCTGTGATTACTTTTTCTGAAGCGCAGCTCATGGCCTGGATTTCGCCAGTGCTGTGGCCTTTTTTGAGGGTATTGGCGGTTTTCTCGGTGGCGCCGGTGTTCTCCATGCGGGCCATTCCCATGCGCGCCAAGATCGGCTTAGCTTTTTTGGTGGCGGTCAGTGCCCAGGCGACTTTGACAGACATGCCCACCATAGACATCAATGGGCCTGCGGCATTGGGCGCTGTTGCACAGCAGGTGATGGTGGGCTTGGCGATCGGGTTTGCGGTGCGTCTGGTTTTTGCCGCAGTAGAGCTCGCTGGCGAAATTATCGGCTTGCAAATGGGACTGAACTTTGCTTCTTTCTTTGACCCAGCAAGTAATGCCCAAATCAGCGCAGTGGCCAGGTTTTTTGGCCATACATCCATGCTTTTGTTTGTGGTGATCAATGGCCATTTGATGGTTTTGATGGCCGTGATCGAGAGTTTTGAAGCGTTCCCTGCTGATGGCAATTTTTTGGTCGCATTGGGCCAGATGCGTATCTACGAACTGGGGGCCTCATTGTTTGCAAGCGCCTTATGGATCGCTTTGCCAATGATTGCTTTGTTGCTGTTCGTTAACTTGGCTCTGGGGATTATTTCGAGGGTAGCTCCCCAAATGAATATCTACGCCGTGGGTTTTCCAGTCACACTCACGGTAGGTTTGCTAGGTATTGCAGCTACTTTGCCTTTGCTGGAGCAGCCCATCTTGCGCTTGATGCAACAGGCCATGGATATCTTCATTGTGAGGCCTTGAAACGAAAGCTTTGAAACCAGATCGCTTTAAACCAAGCCGTTTCGAATCGCATAAACGGTTAACTCGGCGTTGTTGCTTAACTGAAGTTTTTCTAACACCCGAGCTCTGTAAACACTGACCGTTTTGGGACTCAACATGAGCTCAGTGGCAATATCGGCAAGTTTGCGGCCTGATGCGATTTTCATCAGTGTTTGCAGTTCGCGCTCTGACAAGGTGGTGTGTGGTGCCTCTTGGGCAGGTTGTGCCAAGCTTTCTGCCAGCATCTGTGCTACCTCAGCTGTCAGGTACTTGCGCCCTTGCATTACTGTGCGTACAGCTGCTACCAATTCAACTGGGTCACTTGCTTTGTTTGCATAGCCTTGCGCCCCAGCTTTCAAGCATCGCAGCGCGTATTGGTCTTCTGGGTACATGGAAACTACCAGTACTTTGATGTGAAAGTGGGTTTCTTTAAGGCTTGCCAGAATTTCAAGGCCACCTCTGCCAGGCATGTTTAGATCCAAAAGCAACACATCACATGGGGCTGTGCGCAGAACTTCCCGTAGTTCTGCATAGCTGCTGGCCTCTGCGGCAACCTTAATGTCCGCAGCCTCTACCAAGGTATCGCGTATACCCCTGCGCACTAAGGCATGGTCATCACACAGTACAACGTTGATCATGTTGTGTCGCCAGTTGGGGGTGGTTTGCTCAGTGGGATAGACAAAATGACCGATGTTCCTTGCCCTGGTCGGCTGCTAACGTCTAGCCAACCGTTGGCGGTGCGCGCACGCTCATGAAGACCCTTTAAGCCAAAACCACCTGTTTTAGTCAGGGTCTCTGAGGACATCCCAATACCGTTGTCTGTAATCTCGAGCGTGAGTACGTCTTCACTGTCTGTCAGATCGATACTCACTGTGGTCGCATTGGCGTATTTGAATATGTTGGTCAGTGCTTCTTGCGCGGTGCGGTATGCCACTAGCTCGACTACATCGGTGGTGTTAATGTTTTCTGCACTGCTGGTAACTTTGGTTGCCACACCCGTGCGTCTTTCAAAACTGCTGGCCAGCCATTGGACTGCTGCAACCAGTCCTTGGTCTAGAACTGGAGGGCGCAAATTCATCATGATGCGCTGACTTGCCTCAATTGCGTGTTGGAGCATGTCGGATGCCGCATCGATGTGATCCAAGGTTCCAGTGTCGCTGGAATGCCTTTTGATCCAGGCAAGATCAAAGCGGATCGCCGCAAGCGCGCCTCCTATGTCGTCATGTATCTCTCGCGCAATTGACGCGCGTTCTTGTTCTATAGAAACCTGAAGATGGTCTGTGAGTTGCGCAAGTCTTTGTTGAGACTCTGATAGCTCTCGAACCATACGATCTTTTTCACGCTTAGCTTCATAGACCTCAATGGCCCTCTGAATGACATGCGCCAGACGTGCGGTATCGTCTTTGAGCAGGTAGTCGGCAATTCCAAGTCGCATTGCATCAACAGCCGCGGCTTCACCGATCGCGCCCGACAGCAATACGAAGGGCGCAGCCTTCCGTTGTTGCGTCAGAACCACCCAGGCATCGATTGCGGTGAAGCCCTGCAGTCTGTAATCTGCAACAACTACATCGAATGTTTTTTGCGCAAGTTTTGTCTCGAAATCTGTCAGGGTTTCTACCCGCTCTATCGTGAAAGACATGCCTGCGCGTTGAAGCGCAATACGGGCTAACTCGTGGTCTGCAACAGAATCTTCAAGATGCAGGATTTGAATGTGCTGATCTGATACAGCGTGTGGCATATGGGCGCTATCATAGGCCACGTTAAGTAACAAACAAGGGCGTTTTGTTCGGTTGTTATGCGGTTTCATCCGTATCAAACCGACTTGACCCAATGTGCTTTATTGAGCAACCTTGACCCCGTGCGTTTTGGGAAGACTAGTGCCCCCGCAGCAGACAGCAGCGATGGAGAAACGATGCAATCTACGTCAACAAACACCGACGGCCCAGCGGTCAATGTGCCTGTTATGGTTGCGGCAGAGCTGCAGGATTCGCTGCTGGTCGTTATGCATGACTTGCATCGTCTGGAAGGGCTTCTCAACCATGCAACCGATAATTTGATGGCCCGTTTTGGGGAGGCTAACAGTAAGCTCACAGACAGTGTTGTGGGTGACGCTCCAGAATTGGTAGAAGCACGTGCAGCATTGCGCAGTGCAGTCACTGAATTGCAATTCCAAGATATGGCATCGCAACTGATCTGGCACACCACAAAAGTACTTCAAGGTTGTGCTTTTCGTTTAGCCTCTGAGGCCATGGGAAGTGACGAGGGTGAAGAGGCGGCTCCATTTGTGGAGTTGGAGCCCGATAGACCGAACCCAGTTACTCAAAGTGAAATGGATGCAGGTTCGGTTGATCTGTTTTGACCTATTTTCATAAGTATCTGCTTAGCTTTAATTCAAAGTTCGTTGGAGCCCTACATGCAATCAATCCTTGCCGTTGATGACTCGCCGTCCATGCGAAAAATGGTCGCCTTCACTCTGACCGGCGCTGGTTACAACGTGGTGGAAGCTGTGGATGGGCAAGATGCCCTGGAAAAAGCAGAAACACACAATATTGACCTGGTGCTGGCAGATCAAAATATGCCGCGCTTAGATGGAATTGGGTTGACGCGCAAGCTGCGCGAGCATCCCAAATTCAAAACGATTCCGATTCTGATCCTTACGACTGAATCCAGTGATCAAATGAAGCAAGCTGGGCGCTCAGCAGGGGCAACCGGGTGGTTGGTCAAGCCGTTTGATCCCAATCGTTTGATCGAGGTCATACAAAAAGTGATCCGCTGACGTTAATCTGCACCCAGTAGCTGCATACAGGAGACATCCATGGCGGAAAGTTACCAAGAAGGTTCAGGCGGTGGCGCCGACTTTGATCTGAGTCAGTTCTACCAAATCTTTTTTGAGGAGGCTGGAGAAAATCTTGACCAGATGGAGCAAATGCTTCTGGATCTTGATCTGTCTAACGCCAACGATGAAGAGCTCAACGGTATCTTTAGGTGCGCACACTCCATCAAAGGCGGTGCAGCTACTTTTGGTTTTGCAGACGTAGCAGAGCTGACCCATCAAATGGAGTCATTGCTTGACAAATTACGCCGACATGAGCTTCAGCCTGTGCCTCAAATGGTGGATGTGTTGCTAGAGTCAGCCGACGCATCGCGTAGTTTATTGGCGAGACACCAAGCGGGGGGGCAGGGCGAGGCTGTCTCTACTGCCGACTTAGTGAGTCGTATTAGCTTGCTTGCATCCGGCCAAGTCCCTGTCGATGTTGCGCCTGCGCCTGTTGCTCCACCACCAGCTGCATCGGCTGTGGCGATGCCTCCTCCCTCAGTTGTTTCTGGTGGTATCAGGCAATTGCAGATATTGATAGGGCCACTTGAGCGTATTGAGCAAGCGGAAGCTATCAAAGAACTTTTTAGAGATATTGCGGGACTCGGTTCAATCAAGGATTTGCCGTGCCCTGATGCTGACAAGCGACTTTTTGCCGTCGAAACATCTTCAAGCAACGATGATCTGCTGGATTTATTTGCTTTTCATGTCACCAAAGAGCAAATCCTTATCACCAACTTGGGTGAACAGTCTTCCCAGACAGAGTCTGCGGCATCTGCTGATCTCGCCCCATCTTCAGCTGTTGCTCCATCTGACACCTCTTTTGGTTTTTTCCAAGGTGCTCCAGGCGCGCCTTCGTTGGGAGACTCCGTTACGCCTGCAAATGCCAAACCTCCAGCCGCTTCCCGTGGCGGTGGTGCTGATGCCAAGGGGGGGGCTCAGGCGCAGATGGAGTCAACGACCATCCGAGTAGCCGTCAATAAGGTCGATCAACTCATCAATTTGGTAGGTGAACTGGTTATTACTCAGGCCATGCTTGCACAAAACAGCCGGGGTTTAGATGCGGGCGCCTACCAGCAATTGCTAGCTGGCTTGGCGGATTTAGATCGCAATACCCGGGACTTGCAAGAATCGGTCATGTCGATTCGCATGATTCCGATGTCGATTGTGTTCAGCCGTTTCCCCCGTATGTTGAGAGATTTGGCAAACCGGTTGGGTAAAAAAGTCGATTTAGTGACTTTGGGCGAGGCGACTGAGTTGGACAAGGGCTTGGTTGAAAAAATTACAGACCCACTAACCCATTTGGTGCGAAATAGTTGCGACCACGGCATCGAGATGCCTGCTGATCGATTGGCTAAGGGCAAGTCAGAGACTGGAACCATCACATTGTCTGCATCCCATCAGGGTGGATCTATTGTGATTGAGGTTCGAGACGATGGTCGTGGATTGTCCAGAGAGAAAATACTTCGCAAAGCGCAAGAGCGCGGCATCGAAGTTTCTGAACACATGAGCGATGCTGATGTTTGGCAATTGATTTTCGCCCCTGGTTTTTCTACCGCAGACCAAGTTACAGACGTTTCGGGTAGAGGTGTGGGCATGGATGTTGTCAAAAGAAACATTGCCGCCTTGAATGGCACTGTGGAAATTGACTCGTCAGAAGGCTATGGCATGAAAGTGTCCGTGCGCTTGCCTTTAACGCTCGCCATCATGGATGGAATGTCGGTTGGTGTGGGAGACGAGGTATATATCCTTCCACTTTCCTCGGTCGTCGAGTCTTTCCAGGTCAATGAAAGTGATGTCAGTACCGTGGCTCAAGGCTCACAATTGGTTAAGGTGCGCGATGAGTTTATGCCAGTGATCGCTTTGGAAAAGATTTTCCAAGTTCCTAGATTCGATCTCAACAAATCAAGCAACATCATGGTGGTCGTCGAGTCTGACGGTAGCCGAGTTGCGTTGTTGGTCGATGAATTGCTTGGGCAGCACCAAGTAGTCGTTAAAAACTTAGAGACCAATTATAGAAAAGTGCCCAACGTTTCTGGGGCGACCATTTTGGGTGATGGCAAAGTCGCTTTAATTTTAGATACCGGAAGCTTGGTTCGTCGTGCGCGTCATTAGTTCATATACGATGATTTTGGTAATGCCAAGGTAATTAATCAAGGAGAAATCACTATGGCTGTGATGGAAAAATCCAATGATTTGTCTTCATTGGTTGCCAAAGAATATCTTACCTTCAGATTGGCTGATGAAGAATACGGTATTGATATATTAAAGGTGCAAGAAATCAGGGGATACGAGCCTCCCACTCGTATTGCTAATGCTCCCGATTTCATCAAAGGTGTTACCAACCTACGCGGAACAATCGTTCCAATTGTAGACATGCGGATCAAATTCAATTGTGCTCAGGTTGAGTACAACGGTTTTACTGTAGTCATCATTCTGAATCTTCCGAATCGAGTTGTTGGTATTGTTGTTGATTCTGTTAGCGATGTTATGGAGCTAACATCTGAAAATATTCGACCAGCGCCTGATGTAGAGAGCGCTATTGACAGCTCTAGCATCATGGGTTTGGGCTCTGTTGGTGAGCGTATGCTGATTCTCCTGGATATAGAAAAATTAATGCTTGGAATGGAAATGGGCTTGGTCACTTCAGACGAATAGTTGCTTTAAATATTGTTTTTGAACGTATATCAACAGTCAGATTTCAGTGTCCGTTTCTCAAGCCAACGCCCCCTCCAAAGTTCTTCAGCGCTCCAGCGCAGGAGATGTGCGGGCTTCGTCAGGTCCTTTGGAGCAGGGGCGTGAATTCATATGGACAACTGAGGATTTCTCACGGGTTCAGGGACTTATTTATCAAAGAGCTGGTATCAGTCTTCATGATGGTAAGCATGCAATGGTTTACAGCCGGCTTTCAAGGCGTTTACGTGAGACCGGTTACACAAGTTTTAACGACTACTTGGGCTGGCTTGAAAAGCACGACGGTGCAGAGTGGCAAGAGTTCATCAATGCGCTGACGACCAACTTGACAGCCTTTTTTCGTGAGCAGCATCATTTTGAAATATTGGCAGCCCATCTGAAGTCCAAGCCGGCGTCTGCACCATGGAAGATTTGGTGTAGTGCAGCCTCTACTGGTGAGGAGCCTTATTCGATCGTCATGACAGTTCTGGAGTCTTTGGGTGGAGAGGCTAACTTTAAGCTGACAGCAAGCGATATTGATTCACGTGTGTTGGCCACCGCTGCCCAGGCAGTTTACAGGGTTGAGAATCTCAAGGATATGAGTCAAGAGCGCTTGCAAAGATTTTTTCTGAGGGGCAAAGGTGCTAACGGCGGTATGGTTCGTATCAAGCCTGAACTGCGGCGCTTTGTAGACTTCATGATTGTTAACTTGGTGCGGGATAATTGGCCGTTTCGGGACTTATTTGATGTTGTATTTTGCCGGAATGTGATGATTTATTTTGATGCGCCAACACAAAGACGTGTGCTTGAGCGTATTCATGCTGTCCTTAAGCCTGGTGGCATGCTGTTTGTTGGACATGCTGAGAACTTTAGTGAATCACGCGATCTTTTTACCTTGCGTGGCAAAACAGTATATGAGCGGCGTTAAAAGCTGTATTAAGAACTAATTTTCTCATGACCAATATCCGTTCTGGTACTACTTCATCTTCAGACGCTATTGCAAGCGGTTTGTTACCGCAATCCAGCACTGAAAGACGGCGTGCACCTAGGATAGCGCCGTTAAGTGCTGATCTGTATAAACAAGGCCGCGTCGTATCTCCGCAATCGTCTCTTGAAGATTTAAAAAGAACCCCCCGACGTCCGGGTGAGGCATCGTTCTTTTTCTTTGATAATCATTTTCAACATAATGCTGTCAAAGTACTGCCTGGAGAATATTTTGTAACTAACGAAAGTATGGTTGTCATGACCGTACTAGGTTCATGTATTGCTGCGTGTCTTTGGGATAGCAGGGCGCATGTAGGAGGCATGAATCACTTCATGCTCCCTGATGGCGATTTGCTGGAGGCTTCAGGTCGCTACGGCTCTTACGCAATGGAGCTTTTGATTAATGAAATGTTGAAGCTCGGTGCTCGTAGAGAAACCATGCAGGCTAAAATTTTTGGTGGTGCTCAGGTAATGCACAATTTCACGACAATGAATGTCGGTGAGCGCAACACTAACTTTGTACTGAACTATCTCAATACAGAGCGTATTCCAATCGTCTCAGAAGACGTTTTGGATATCTATCCCAGAAAAGTCGTTTTTTTCCCAGTAACTGGCAAAGTTATGGTGAAGCGTCTTGCACATGCCCATCCAGAAATATTGGTGGAACAGGATGTCCGAGGCAATGCGGCAACAGTTGCAAAAACCACAGCCGGTGGTTCTGTGGATCTTTTCTGAGGGGATGATGTGGGTGCGAGCAGGAAGATCCGGGTAATTGTTGTGGATGATTCGGCCTTAGTTCGAAGTCTGTTGGCTGAGATCATCAATAGGCAAGCCGATATGGAATGTATTGGGACTGCCAATGACCCATTAGTCGCACGCGAGATGATTCGTGAAATGAATCCTGATGTCATCACTCTTGATGTCGAAATGCCGCGCATGGATGGCATAGATTTCTTGGGGCGCCTCATGCGATTGCGTCCAATGCCAGTGGTGATGATTTCAACTCTAACGGAGCGTGGCGCAGACGTAACCATGCGTGCTCTGGAGTTGGGTGCCGTTGATTTCGTGGCCAAGCCCCGAGTTGGCCTGGCGAGCGGTTTGAACGACTTGGCTGCTCAAATTGTTGAAAAAATTCGTGTTGCTTCGGTCGCGCAAGTCAAGCGCAGTTTGGTCCGGGAGGCTCGCTCAATTGATCATCCCGCCGCACCTATCGCTCCTTTGGGCGGAGGTTTGTTGGGCCGTCTTTCTACCGAAAAAATTATTTGCATCGGTGCTTCCACAGGTGGCACAGAGGCGATTAAAGAGGTTTTGATACAAATGCCGGCTGATGCGCCTGCCATTGTCATTACGCAGCATATGCCTGCTGGCTTTACTACCAGTTTTGCTGCAAGGCTTAATGGCCTGTGTCAGATTACCGTGAAGGAGGCTTCGCACGGTGAGCGGATTCTTCCTGGTCATGCCTACATTGCCCCGGGGGGGTATCAATTTTCAATCGCGCGTAGCGGGGCCAACTATGTGGCGGTCGTAGATGACGGGCCGCCAGTAAACCGCCACAAGCCCTCTGTCGAAGTATTGTTCAAGTCGGCTGCCAGCATCGTTGGGCCTAACGCTTATGGAATCATGCTGACCGGTATGGGTAATGACGGCGCTGCGGCAATGAAAGAAATGAAAGACGCTGGTAGCTATAACTATGTTCAAGACGAAGCAAGCTGCATAGTTTTTGGAATGCCGCGCGAAGCCATCGTTCATGGCGCTGCTGATGAGGTTCTCCCTTTGACCCAAATTGCCCCAGCCTTGTTGACCAAGCTGCGCGGTAGTTCTGACCGTGTCATGCATCGGATCTGATCTCTGATTTTTGATTGCCTGCCTTGCTTACAGTACGGGCATTGCCTGCGATTGTTGATGCGAAAAATTTCTCTCTTTTCTTTTGCCAGCCTTATCAAACCCGATGTATACTGGCGGGCTTGGCTGATAGCTGCTGCGGCTTGTTCTGTAGTGGTAGTTAGTTGAGGGAGTTGTTGAAGGTAGTTTGCAAAAATTTCTTCAAAACTTTGACAGGTGGTTAAAA